>Ga0224747_10083_pt1 | contig 16384 bp, 10 predicted proteins | sample LIM_F_Water_Pos_FD_182999 | JGI IMG/M metagenome (GOLD analysis project Ga0224747, IMG submission 182999) | Enriched cells from gastrointestinal tract of the lab mouse from Pacific Northwest National Laboratory (PNNL), Richland, Washington... | ecosystem: Host-associated > Mammals > Digestive... | reverse complement strand
CTACAGGTGCTGCAGGGGCTTTAGCTGCGATCACAACAGGCGCGATCGCGGCCGACACGATGTTCGCATCCGTTAAGCCCGCGCAAGCGGAGCCGGCGGACGAGATCGTATGGAGCCAGTGCAACGTCAACTGTGGCGGAAGGTGCGTCTTTCAGTGGCATGTGAGGGATGGCAAGATCGCTTATATGCTGACCGACGACTACGGAGATGCCGACTTTCAGGCCAGAGCATGCCTTCGCGGTCGCGTAATGAGGCAATGGGTCAACAACCCCGACCGCCTGCAATACCCGATGAAGCGTACAGGACCGCGCGGAAGCGGGAAGTTCGAGCGTATCAGCTGGGAAGAGGCGATCGACACCATCGCCGATAAGCTGAAGTACACGATCGACAAATACGGAAACGACTCGATCTACATCAACTACGCTACCGGCATGTATTCCGCAACAGGGCGCACGACCGAGCGCCTGATGAACTGCCTCGGCGGATATCTTCCGATGTATGGCGACTATTCCACAGGCATGCATCAATACGTCATGCCGTTTATGTACGGCGTCGGCACGAGCCCGTATGAGAACATCTCGGCATCATCTGTGGATCAGGCAGGAAAGGCCGATCTGGTGCTGATGTTTGGCAATTCACCTGCGGACAACCGCATGGGTGGCGCCAATGTTGTGTGGGACTATGCGCTTGCACGCGAAGAGGGGCCGGAATTCATCCATATCGACTATCGCTATAACGAAACCGCAGCTGGACATCCTGGCGAGTGGCTGCCTATCCGCACAGGCACAGACGCCGCGCTGGTAGCCGGAGTGGCACACGAGCTGATCGAGCAAAACTGGGTGGATCTCGACTTCCTTCATAAGTATTGCCAAGGATATGACGAGGAAACGATGCCTGAGTCAGCCAAGGGGCAGCATAAATCCTATTACGACTACATCATGGGCACAGGGTATGACAACGTTGAGAAGACGCCCGAATGGGCCGCTGAGATCACCTTGATCCCCGCGAGCAGGATCAAAGAGCTCGCCAAGAAAATCCATGAGGCTGAAAACGTTTTCGTCGTTCAAGGCTGGGGCCTGCAGCGTCACAGCAACGGCGAGTCAGCCACCCGCGCCGTGTGCATGCTGGCCCTTCTCACCGGCAACCTAGGACGCGAGGGCACCAATTCCGGCATGCGTGAAGCCGAGCCTCCGGGAGCTCCAGTGGGGTCGATCCCGTCAAGCGATGATGACCCGAACGGCGTTCCTATGAACATGGTCAACGCGAAGATCTCGTGCTATTCGTGGCTTGACTGCATCGCAAAGGGCTCGGATTTCAAAAAGGAGCTCGATGCCACAGATGAGCTCATGCTGTTCATGGGCGCGCAAAACCCAGAAGCTGCAGAGGCGGCTGCGAAGATAGAAGCTCCGAAAAACGGTATCAAGTTCCTTTGGAACTACGCCGGCAACTGCATCACCAACCAGCATGGCGATGTCAATCTCGTCTACGAGACGCTATCGGATGAGAACAAGTGCGAGTTCATCGTCGCGTGCGATACCTTCCTCACCGACTCGGCCAAGTACGCCGACATCCTGCTTCCTGATGCAATGCGCGCAGAGCAGCTCAATATGTCCACGAACGGATATTCAGAGTATTACTGGGGCGTGACAGTCGGAGGTCCGGCTCAAGAGCCGCCGTTCGAGTGTCGCCCGATCTATGACGTTCACGCCGAGATCGCCGATAGGTTCGGAAAGAAAGAGATGTTCACCGCAGGCAAGACGCAGGACGAGTGGACGCGCGAGCTCTATGAGGCGGGAGCCTCAGCAGACCCCGAGATGCCTTCTTGGGACCAGATCCTTGAGCAGGGCGTTTGGAAACGCAAGCTGCCGACAGCGATCGCGTTTGAAGACAACATCAAAGACCCCGTGGCCAACCCATGGAAAACGCCTTCGGGCAAGATCGAGATATATTCTGAGGTTCTTGACAAGATCGCCTCTGAACGCGAGTTGTCTGAGGGACAGGTTATCTCCCCCATCCCGATCTTCGATCCGGGCGTTGAGGGATACGGCGCTGTTACCGATGAATACCCGCTATATATGTCGGGATGGCATGATAAGGCGCGCACGCACTCCTCGTTCGGCGCACTTGAGGTTCTTCGCCAGTACAACAGGCATCGTCTGTGGATCAATCCCATTGATGCCGAGCCACGCAAAATCCATGACGGCGACAAAGTCCGCGTGAAGAGTCCGGCCGGCGAAGTCGAGATCGAAGCGCATGTGACATCGCGAATCGTCCCGAGCGTGATCGCCATGCCGCAAGGCTTCTGGCATGAGGCCGATATGCAGGGCAACAAGCTAGATACCGGCGGATGCATCAACACGCTGACCACATACGTGCCATCGCCTCTCGCGCATGGCAACGGACCATCCAATTCGATCATCGCGCAAGTGCAGAAAGCTTAAGGTGATAGATCATGTCTCAATTCGGATTCTATTACGATAATTCGCGCTGCACCGGTTGCAAGACCTGTGTGATGGCGTGCAAAGATTATTACGACTCGCATCTCGATATCGCATATCGCAAGGTCTACGATGTCGAAGGCGGCCAATGGAGCGCGGATGAGGGCGGCGCCTACAACACCGATGCCTTCCTCTATCACCTCTCGATCGGTTGCAACCATTGCGACAACCCGGCATGCGTGAAGGTGTGCCCCACGACAGCTATGCATAAAGATCCCGAAGACGGAATCGTCAAGGTGGACACTTCGAAATGCATAGGATGCGGATACTGCGTGATGGCTTGCCCGTACAACTCTCCGCAGGTCGATCGCGAACTTGGGCATGCAGTCAAATGCGAAGGGTGCTACGAGCGCCTTGCCGAAGGAAAGATCCCTGTATGCGTGAGCGCCTGTCCACTTCGCGCGCTTGATGCGGGCGATATCGACGAGCTTCGCGCGAAATACGGCGAGGGCGTGCAGCAGATCTACCCGATGCCCTCCCCTGATGTCACGAAGCCCAACATAATCATCAAGCCCTCTCCCGCAGCGGAGCTTGCAAACGCCGATACCGGCTATGTATCTAATCCCGAGGAGGTGTAAACCATGGAAATCGCAATGAGTGATGTGCCTTTGACACTGTTCACGACCTTGGCCTCCATCGGGGCCGGAGCATTCCTCGTGATATTCGTGGCGATCGCGACCCTGAAACTGACAGATGCGCAGATGCGAAAGCTCGACCAGCTGACGATCATCCCGATCCTTTTTGGCGTCGTTGGAATGATCTGCGCTTTCTTCCATCTCGCCAACCCGGGCAATGCGTTCCAGCTGCTAAACACGATCGGCTCAACACCTATGGCAAACGAGATCATGTGGTTCAGCATCTTCATGGTGGTGGCAGTGATCTACTGGATCTGCGCATTGGCAGGCGTGCTCAAGGCGCCGCGAGGGCGACTGATCTTGTCCATGATCACGGCGATCCTAGCCGTTATCGCAGGGATTTTCATGGGGCTGGCATATATGGTCGACACCATTCAGGTCTGGCAGACGCTATGGTCGCCCGCGCAGATGGTGGGCGCGCTGTTCTTCGGCGGCGGAATGCTGGGAATCTGGCTTGTCAGCATGGCTGATAACGTGACGGCAGATACAGATGCCGACAACGCGCATGGCCGACACGGATCTCACGCCGATGCCGGCGACGCAGGCCGAGGCGATGCCGCATCCATTATGGCATCGCCCACAAAGGCAATCGTCACGCTCGGCGCTATCGTGTTCGTCGTCTCAACGATCGGGATCTTTATCGCGGGATCCGGCGCAACCTCAGCAATGATCGATGTAGCTGCGAATGCTGAAAGCCTCATAGCTCCTATGGTGATATCCATCATTTTGGTTGCAGCATCGATGTTTTGCGTCTACTTCGGTGGACGCAAGGGCAACCCGACCACTTGGTATCTGATCGGAGTTATCTGCGCGATTATCGGCACTTATCTGGGCCGCATGGTTTTCTACGGCATGCAGATATCCATCGGACTGTAGATCTCTCTCGCAAGAAAAAAGGGGCGGATAAGATCCGCCCCTTTTTTGCGTTTGAAGACATCATGAACGGCGAGCGTAGCGGCATTCAAGATGGGCGAAGGCGGGGGTTATCGCGCGCAGTTCCGCATGAGCCGAAAGTCCCTAAACGGGGCTTTCGTGCGAGCTCAGGACTGTTTGAGCACGAAACCCTTGCCTTCGCCCCACCAATGATGAAAAGTACCCGTCCCTTTTCATCATCTTGCGCTATGAGAACCAAAGCGCGATCTTGGGAACATATCCCATCACGAAGATGATCACGATCAAGATCGGCAAGCCGAACGTCAGCCAGACCTTCGACCAGCGCGGAAACTTCATGCCTTCACCCATGTCGGCGGCTTTAAGGAAGTTATCCCAACCCCATCCGCCTTTGGTAACGCAGAAAATCACATAGAGCAAACTTCCAAGCGGAAGCAAATTATTGGAGACGATAAAGTCTTCGATCGACTGGATGTCTCCAATACCGGGAATAGTTACACCCGACCACAGATTGAAGCCTAGCGCACACGGAATACTCAACACGGTAACCAACAACGCCGTGCGGGCGATCGCTTGACTGCGACTCACATTCCAGCGCTCCATCGTGAAAGTTATCAAGCACTCAAAAACGGCAATGATTGTCGAGAGCGCCGCAAAACTCATGAACACGAAAAACAGGGTTCCCCACAGCTGACCAAGCGGCATTTGCTCAAATACGTTTGGCAGCGTAACGAACACCAGCGCCGGACCTTGATCGGGTGCCACAGCAAAGGCAAAGCATGCCGGGAAAATGATAAGACCTGCGATGATCGCCACCGCGGTATCCAGACCGCAGATGCGCAGCGCTTCGCCGGTGAGAGCATGCTTGTCGCCAATGCGGCTTCCAAACACCTCCATCGCGCCAATGCCAAGAGAGAGCGTGAAGAACGCCTGCCCCATAGCGGCGTACACCACCTCGCCGAAATGTCCTATTCCGCCATCAAACATCTTTCCGAAATCCGGGATCAGGTAGAACTCAAGGCCTTCCATAGCACCCGGAAGCGTCACCGAGCGAAATACTAGCGCGACCATAACGAGCAGCAAACACACCATCATTACCTTGGTGATACGCTCGACGCCTTTCTGCAGGCCGAGACTGCACACCAGAAATCCGATGACGATCACGGCGAGCATCCATCCGATCAACTCGGTCGGATCAGCAAGCATCGCACCGAACACCGCAGCCACCCCGTCGACATCCTGACCAACAAAAGCGCCGGTCGCCATCTTGGCTGTATAGGCAAGCATCCATCCGCAAACGACAGTGTAGAACATCATAAGGATCATGCAGCCAATATATGACCACCAGCTGAACCAGTTCCATCGACCTGAAGGCTGAAGCCGCTCGAAGGCGCGGGCGCAGCTGCGCTGACTTGCCCGACCGACGGCGAACTCCATCACCATGACCGGCAGACCAAGGATCACCAAAAACAGAAGGTATAACAGGATAAATGCCGCACCGCCATACTCGCCGGCGATGTAAGGAAACCTCCAAACGTTACCGAGTCCGATTGCGCACCCAGCACTGATGAGGATAAAACCCAGACGCGATGCGAAGTGCTCGCGAGGGTTCCTGCTGGAATCATGCGTGCTCTGTTGAGTAGAAGTGGTCTCTTCCATAGCGATTCTTTCCTCCTGATCAACTGACCGTTTCGGCCGCGCAGAATTTTATCGCTATACGCTCACATGCAAGACGTTTTTGAATGAAATTGCGCTCAAGCGGATATAAATGCGCAACAGAGGGCAAATGAGCATTACTTTCCGGTAACGCTCCTCGATTTTTCCGCCGATCGCTACGTGCTACTAGATAGCATGGATAGAGTTGACACACAAAGCCGCTCGGATAAGGAGCGGCGCACGTCCCGAACGGAGCAACTTATGGGGATCTTGGAAAACAAAGTGGCTGTGGTCACAGGCGGAACACGCGGAATCGGATATGCCATCGTGAAGGAATTTCTTAAGAACGGCGCAAAGGTTGCGCTCTGCGGTTCAAAGCAAGAAACCGCCGATGCAGCTGTTGCGAAACTATCCGAGGAGGGCTTCATCGACGGCGTGATAGGACTTGCGCCAAAGCTCGACGATCCCGATTCTGTGCAGCAAGCCTTTGATCACGTCGTAGCGACATTCGGAAAGCTCGACATCCTTTGCAACAACGCAGGTATGAGCTCTCGCACGCCTTTGATGGACTATTCGCTTGACGAGTTCGAACAGGTGATGGATCTCAACCTCACCGCCACCTTCGTATGCTGCCAAGCGGCTGCGCGCATCATGGAAGACGAGGGCGGTGGAAGCATAATCAACACCTCTTCGATGGTCGGCAAATACGCGCAACCATCAGGTAGCGCCTATCCTATCTCGAAATTCGCCGTGAACGGCCTGACTCTTTCGCTCGCTCGCGAACTGGCACCGCGCGGCATTCGCGTGAACGCTGTAGCGCCGGGCATCACACATACCGACATGGTAGATGCGCTGCCGGATAACCTCATCAAGCCGCTCATCGCCTCCATCCCGATTGGACGCATGGCTGAACCCGAGGATATCGCGAACGCGTTTTTGTTCCTCGCGTCGGATATGGCAAGCTACATATCAGGTGCCGTGATCCCCGTTGATGGGCTCGCCCGCCCGTAAGGCAAGCAAGACCAAGTAAGCCAAGAGGATCATTCCCCTGACTTACTTGGTCTCCATCCCTGCATCACATTCACATCCCTGCGTTACGTAGGACGGGATAATGTCATCATGCGACTCAAAACACAGAAGAAGACAAGGGCGACTACCCCCCCTGACTTACTTGGTCTCCATCCCCACCAAGCCTTCATCTTCTGAGACGATCAGGTCGACCTCTTCTTCAATGCCATCTTCCCATTGAGTGGAATTCTTCCTCCCAGGCAAGATAAGATTCAAGATCACGGCCGTAAATGCAGTACCGGGGATTCCGCATAGGAACATGGATACCCAGAATGGGAACTGCGCCAACGCCTCGGGAAACGCATTGAATCCCAAACCTACAGCCGTGGACACAGCCACTATCGTCACGACTCTTTCGTCTGGCTTAGACTCCATTATGATCTTGATGCCGTTGACAAGAATAACGCCGAACATCAAAAGAACTGCTCCACCAAAAACCGCCGTCGGAATGACCGAACAAAGCGCGCTGACCTTCGGACATATGCCAGCGAGGATCATAATGGATCCTGCAACGGCAACAACATACCTGCTGCAAACCTTCGTAAATCCCAAAAGCCCAACATCAGCGCTTGCAGAAATAGTCGGTCCGCAGTTGAACAGTCCTGAAAATGCGCTGGTTATAGCCTGCGTGAAGATAACTCCTCGAGTCTCCCGCTTCGTCGGCATCCTATTGGCGGCTATCTTCGTGGTTGCGGAAACATCACCGAGCAGCTCAGCCACTCCGCATATCGCCAAGAAACCTATGGTCAAGCAGGCATCCAAGGGGAATTCGATGCCCCAATAAAGAGGTTGCGGAAATCCGAACCATGCAGCATCCACTACTGGTTGAAAATCCACTTTCCCCATACATATCGCTACGACAAATCCTATGCACAGGCCCAAAAGCGGGGCTGCACCGTGCAGAAAGCCCTTGCCGAGAACATGAAATACAAGCACAGCGATAAGGGTAACCCCCGACAGAATAAAGTTAGAAGGATCGCCGAAGTCGGCATTTCCGCTGCCTCCGGCGCAGTAGCCCAGCGCAACGCCTATAAGCGTTGCGCCGAGCACGAACACTACGGACCCCGAAACAAACGGCGGGAAGATCACCCGAAGCTTGTCTGAGAAAGCAAAGAACACTAAACCGCAGATAAGACTCCCAACAAGGCACGCTCCAACGTATCCCGCATAACCTACTTGAGGCGCTATCAGCAACGCGGGGGACACGAAGACGACGCTTACCGTCATAGCGATCGGAACCTTACCGCCCACAGGGCCTACGCCGATAGTTTGCAAGATCGTGGAGATGCCCGCCACAAAAAACGCGCATGAGACCAATATCGCGGTTTGCGCGGGGTCGAATCCAAGCCCCGCCGCAACCAACAATGGATACGGCAGAGCTTGGAATGCTATGAGAAGCGAATGCTGTACGCCGAATGGAATAAGCTCTTTGATAGGGGGTTTGTCATTGATTTTATAACCATCAGCCTTCATGATTCCGCCTCTCCGGGGATTTTCAGGATAATCCGCTAGTCACTAACGCTTTTCATTTTCAGGATGCTTGGCGCCCTCGAAGTCGATAGGAGAAGCCACCTCGCCCGGCTTCGGAGCTTCAAGTCCGCTTACGTTAACCTCAACGCCAACCAGATTCTCTTCATAGTTCTCATCTTCTGCTGGCTTATTGGCGCTCTGAGCTGCCTGTGCCGCCTCATCTTCAAGCGATTGCTTCTTGAGATTTCGACCCGGCAGAATGAGGTTGAGCAAGACCGCAGCAAAAGCTGTGCCCGGAACACCGCAAAGCATCGTCGACACCCAGAACGGGAACTGCGACAATGCGTCGGGGAAGGAATTAAAACCAATACCTATCGCCAGCGCCACGGCCAAGATCGTCTGCGTGCGTCCTGTCTGCTCGCTTTCCATGATGATCTTCATACCATTGACGAGAATGGTGCCAAACATCATCAAGACCGCGCCACCGAAAACAGGATTAGGGATAACGGAGAATACCGCTGAGAATTTAGGGCAAAGACCCATGACTAGAACGATCACACCAGCACAAGCCACAGCATAGCGTGAGAACACCTTCGTGATGCCCATAAGGCCGATGTTCGCAGAGCCGGAAATGGTCGGCACCGCATTGAAGATACCTGCGAAAACACTCGTCACCGCTTGGGTCAACACCGTCTTGCGTGTCTCCTCCAGAGTCGCTGGCCTGCTGGCCGCAGTATCTACGGTCGCAGAGGTTGTGCCCAGGATCTCAACAACGCCGCAAACAGCCACAAGGGTCATAACAACGCACGCATCTATTGGGAATGAAATACCCCATGCAAGAGGCTGCGGGACGCCAAACCACGCAGCTTCGCCCACGGAAGAGAAGTCGACCATTCCAAGGCAAATACTAATGATGAATCCGACTATCATGCCGATCAACGGCGCCGCCCCTTGAATGAAGCCTTTGCCGAACACGCTCAGCACAAGCGTTATAAGAAACGTGATCCCAGCCAGCGCTAGAAACATCGGATCGCCATAATTCTCAACGCCTGCACCACCGGCGCAATTGTTAAGAGCGTTTCCGATAAGACCGGTGCCCAAAACCAGCAGCACGGCTCCGGAAATGAAGGATGGGAATATAACCTTCAACCAACCAGAAAACAGCACGAATATGATGCCGCAAACGATAGCGGCAACGATACATGCTCCCATGTACCCGCCGAAACCGGACTGCGGAATGATAAGGGCTGCCGGCGCAATGAACACGAAGCTTCCCACCATAACCATAGGGATCTTCGCACCGATCGGACCCAATCCGAAGCTTTGAATAAAGGTGCAGATACCGCTTACGAACAGTGCCGATGCCACCAGAAGCGCAGTCTGAACAGCATCGAGCCCCACACCTGCAGAAATCAACAGCGGGGCAGGCAAAGTCTGAAAGAGAATGATCAGCGCATGCTGCAGACCGAATGCCAGAAGATGCGGGGTCTTAGGCAGTTGGTTCATGCCGTTGCCGCGCTCAAGCTTTCCCTTCTCGGGCGTTTCTTTTTTATCTTGAACCGCTTCCATTGTTACCTCCTAAAATGAATCGCACATGCATCGATTAGGCGCACACAGGTGCCTTGAAGAATTGAAGTTCAGGGAATGCCTGATCTTTTTCGGTCAGGTCAACATCGACCGCCTGATCCAGATAGCCATCCTTTTTAAGCCACATTCGATATGAATCTGGTTCGATGTTCTCGATCCACACATCTCCAAATTCGTCGGTCTGCGATACGGCTACAACCTCTTCGTCGCTCACTCTTTGAAGAAGGACCTCTGCACGCTCGACGATCTCATCCGCATCGATATCAACGACGGTCGCAGCCACGAAGCGCTTCGGCTTGTTCAGATAATAGACGCGCGGAGCGGTTCCAAGCTCGGGCTTGAGCACGACCGCATCTTTTAACTCGTCGGCGAAATCTTCCTCTTCGCCAAATCGAAGAGCGCCAGTGCAGCACGCATCTACACAGCGCGGGGCGTCCCACCCATCATCGAGAAGATGTGCGCACCCGGTGCATTTCTGCGGGATCTCCAACTCCTCATTCCAATAGATGACGCCATAGGGGCACGAATCAACGATTCCCTTGTCGCCTTTTGCCTTCTCGGGGTCAATGATCACCAAGCCGTCATCGCGTTTGTAGATCGCATCGTGTCCCTTCATGCAGGGCGCGTCATCGCAATGGTTGCACTGAACGGGTAAATAGTTGACCTTCACGTGCGGAGTCTTGCCGCACACCTCCTCTTCGACCTTGCACCAGAATTGCCCAGTATCGGGCTGAGGCTTCGCATAGGGCATCCAATCGTTTTCCACATGCTCATCTTTGCACGCGATCTGGCAATTGTGACATCCGTTGCATTTATCTAGGTCGTAAACAAAAACCTTCATTTCCATTACTCCTATCTAGGGGCTCGCTCTTATTCTGTATTAGTCAACGAGCCAGCTTGAGACCCTAAGACCGTCAGCCGCCTCATACTCTCGACCGAACTCCTCCGGGTACTTTTCAGCCAAAGCATCGATGTCGACCTTCTTGACATTCACAAGGAATCCGTTCGTTGCTTCTGAAAGCGTGTTCTCGGATGCAGTAGCCAGCGGGCAAATGAGATTGTTTGCGCCACCGCGATCAAGGCCTCCCTTGCCGCGAACGATCGCGTCGATACGCGCGCCGTGGTCCTGATAGACCGTTCCGGGCATCGTGCGCTCGGTGACGGTAGCGCCACCAAGGACACTTCCTCGCTCGTTGAACACGCTCACGACATCGCCGTTTTCAATGCCGAGCTTTCCTGCATCGACAGGATTCAGCCACACCGGCTCATACATATAGCCATCGGGGCCTTTCACCTTACAGGTTCCAATTTCGCGAAGCCAAGTAACATCATCATGTTCAGAGTGGACGCGCCAGCGCGGATGGTTTGTGATCATAAGGAACGGATAGTCCTTCGCGCGCTCGCAAGAGAGCCTTTCCTTGAGATCCTCGGACTCCTCGATCCAATGAGGCACGACAGGACGGGTCTTGTCATCGGGGAAATGCTCTGCCAGACCCGTTGAGTAGATTTCTATCTTTCCGGTCGGCGTCTGCATGGGCTGCTTCGACCAGTCCTCATACCAAGCGGTAAGGGCGACTGGGTCATTCTCCCAACCCTCCGCGGTCGGTGCTAGGCACATCTTCTTCTCAGCGAATTCGTCATAGGTCATCATGTTCGGATCGACCTTGGCGCTCTCAAAGCCCGCCTTGATCCAAGCATCCACGTCTTTGCCCTGCGTATAGCGCTCAACAAGGTTCTCATAGACGCCACCGAACTGCTCAAGCTTGCGCGCCACCTCTATTGCGCACTCCCAGTCAGACTTTGATTCGCCCAGCGGTTTGATGCACTCATCTTGAATGTACATCATGTTGAACTGCCCGCTCCAGTTGTCGACCGCGATGTCTTTCTGCTCGAACATCGTGCTCACAGGCAGAATGAGATCGGCAAAAGTCGCATCGTTTTCGAACCAAGGGTGCTGCATGATGTAGGTTTCAATTCTGGGATTGCGCAGAGCGTCCTGCATCGCATTTCCGCAGTTCCAGCATGTCATCCAACTTGGAGAGTCGGATATGATCATGTGAATATACGACTCGCCTTCAAGCGGCCACTCGAAAGGAATGAACTGGTCAAGCCTTGGAGCCGTGCAGACACCATGACCGTGCCACTTGAGCTTCTCCCCTTCTTCGAGCATAAGCGCTTGAGGAATCATGGTTTTCGGAATGAAAGACGGATGTCCGTCCAGAAGCTCCATCCAGCCATGATATGCGCCCGGCACCTCGAAATACTTCTCGGAGCGCGGCATCGGATTCCACTCATCGAAGCCGAACTGACCGAACTCGATCAGATGCAGCTGTCCGACTCCCGGGCGACCAATGCCCTGCATTGCCATGAGAACAACCTCAAGACGTGCAGGTTCTGCGGAAAACGGTGATCGAATCATTCCGCCGCCATCGGCGTGCGCGATCGACACAGCATGCTTTGCCCAGTAGCGCGCAAAAGCCTTGATGGTGTAGCTCGGCACACCGCACTTGCTCTGTGCCCATTTCGGAGTCTTAGGCACGCCGTCTTCCCCGCCAAGAACGTAACGCTCGAACCAGTCGAAGCCGATCGTATGGCTTTCGATATAGTCCTTGTAGTAGGTTCCCTCGGTCAGCCACACATAGGCGATCGCCAACTGCAGAGCAGCATCCGTGTTCGGCAGGACGGGAATCCACTTTCCCTTGTGAGCCGCGCCCGTGTAGTTCAGGTCAGGAGAGATGAAAAACGAACGAAGTCCTACCTCCTCCAAGAAGTAGGCCATGCGGCTTGGCTGCTCGCCGCCCCAACCCCAAGGTGTAGTCTCAAGATCGCATCCCCAATAGAGAACGGCATCGCCATGTTCTGCAACATCTTTGAAGAGGTTGCGCTGGTTTACCTGCATACCGACAGGCTCGTTGCCCCAGATGTGCTTGCCGCCCCAATACCAGCCTTCCCAGCTGTCGGGCTGACGCGATTGCAGCGTGTAGCCGCCGCACAGGTCGAGCAGATTCGCCTGCGCACCATGGGGAGCATGAACGACCTTCGTCTCACCATGTCCGTCGGCTTGGCAAAGAACCGCAAGCGGTCCGTAGGTGTCATGGACGCGCTTGATCTCATCGGCGATTATCTGAGTTGCCTCGTCCCAACTTATACGGACATACTTGGACTTACCTCTGTTTTGCGGATTGCGCTCACCCTTCGGATCCCAATCGACGCGCTTCATCGGATGCAAAATGCGATTCTTCGAATAGATTCGCTTCTTGTAGCTGATGGACAGCGGCGGGATCATCGTCTTCTCGCCCGGCTCAAAGACTTTGCCTCGCGCTTCGATTCTCCATGGCTTGCGCTCATCCACGCTCGCCACGTCATCGTAATGCAGAGGTCGAATGCGCAAGATCTTGTCATCTTTCACATCAACGCACGACGTGTTGGCGCTGCATGCGAAAGCCGACCACGCGATCCCACGAAATACTGTATCGCCCCTCGTTTCCTTTCCGGCCTCCATGGTCTTTTCCTCTCTCTAGGGGATTTACGGACAAACGCATCGACTCGACGCACTTGAGACGCGTTTAATCCGGCCTTGGGGAGAGAGGCTACCTTGTAGAGGCCTCAAGCGGTATAAACTATGGGATAGATTGAGGAAATACGACTAAAGGTTTATATGGAATAGAACCCCGAGTTTGTATTATTAAGCGTATCATCCACAACGTAAAAGGGGACCTAGTGACCAGCCAAAATTTATTTCCTCTAAGAATGCTAGGATTCGGATTCTACTGGGCATGGTTGTTTCTCACTTGCGTAAGCCCATCGCTAATCCTTGAACAAGAATCAGTGATAGGCCTTCCCTTTGAATCGACGGAACTGATATTTCGCCTTATCTTCATCGCGATCATCTTGCTCGCCTCCAAAAAGCTGTCAAACGACCTCTCAAGAAAGATATTGTTCGTCATCTCGCTTGCATGCGGACTGCTCTCCTCCGCCCTTGCGATAACGGGAATCACTCAGTTAGCCATAATTACCGTGATCCTGTTGGGGGCGACCGACGCATGCATGTTCATGCTGTGGATGTGCTTTTTCGGGAACAACCGTATCGGAGAGGTCGCCATATACCTCGCATCGTCATACGCCCTCGGCGCAGCGGTAAGCCTTTTGATAAGCGCCCTCAACCCGCCGATCGCGCTGGCTTGCGCATTTCTCCTTCCGGTACTTTCATGCGTCACCTACGCGCTGTCGTATAAGCACTGTAAAATCGACGAATCTGAAGAGATTCACGAGCATATCTCCAAAGAACCCTACCCTTTCAAACTGTTCCCTTTTATTGGAAGAATCTGCTGGGCACTTTGCCTTTATGCCCTCGTTTTTGGCATGACTACCAGCACGATCGTATCAAATGGTTTGGATAGCTTTCTTGTAGGACCTTTTGTCGAAACCCCATGTTGCATTATTGTAGGACTTTCGCTGACACTTGCTTTCCGTTGCCTGAAAGACATCCAACCGATATACCGAGTCTACAAATTCGTGCCTCTTTTTCTCAGCTTGGGACTTGCCTCGCTTCTCTTTGAAGATGCGCTGTCGACGACCATCGCGTGCTTTTTGGTGATGGCGGCATACCTCGCTTTCGAGATATTGGCGCTAAACGATCTTTGTAACGAGGTGAAACTGAGAGGCCTTTCCGCCATAAAGATATTCGGCAGAGCAAGGGCCATGATCACGCTGGGCATGCTTGCGGGATGGCTTTTAGGGTCGCTCTCGCAGCTTTTGTCCGAAGCGATCTCACCTCTTCTGTTCACAGCGGCGATATGCATGCCTCTGGTGATCATAGCCTCGACGCTAGTGTTTACCGAGAAGGAGATCTTCGCCGTTCGCGCAGCGACCGATGAACGCAAAAACATTGAAGGCGCCGATGAGATCCCGAGTTCGAGCGTACTGCACGAGGCAGATTCCTTGCAAGACAGGATAATCGAATCATTTGGGGCGGAGTGGAGCCTGTCTAATCGAGAAATGGAGGTTCTTCCGCTTCTCTTGAGCGGCAAGACAGCAACCTACATTTCAGAAAAGCTGTTCATAGCCCGCGGCACTACCAAGACTCATATCTACAACATCTATCGAAAGATGGGGATCCATTCCAAAATGGAGATGTTCGACATGTTCGAGGAATACCGTGCGAAAACGCTATCCAACTCGGAATCGAAAGACGCGGAAAGCCGGAAATAGCGAATCGCCGCGAGTCAAACAGGATGACGCAGCGAGGATGACATTATCCCCGTCCTGCGTCGCACTCACATCCCTGCGTCACATTTGCCTTCACTTCCCTTACTTTCAGCTGGGATATTGCTACTCCACCGAGAATCGCCACCACCCCGATCCACTGCACAGGGCTTATCACATCGCCCAGCACAAGGGCCGAGCAGAACAATCCCGCAGGCAGCTCAGCCGAAGCGAGCACCGTTGAGATCCCCGCGGGCAGATGAGGAGATCCTAGCCCGAAGAGCAGGACCGGACAAAGCATCCCGAAAAATCCTATGATCACACCGTAAGACGCGATTCCATCGAACACGACGCCCGATACCAGAAAATCTGGGCAGACGAGAAGAGATGCCACGCATGATCCTATGCACACGAGAAAGCCCCGTTGCGCTGAAGAGCAAGGGGGAATCACCCTTCCCGACATTGTCACGAACAGCGCACAGCTAACAGCTGCGAGCAGCGCACACGCAATTGCAAGCGGATCAAGGTTCGAAAAGCCGCTCTTATAAACATTGCTCGCCAGAACCGTACCTAGAAGAATGATCACTGCAGCGATGACCTCTTGGGGCTTTGGCAGCCTGCGTGTGATTATGATCTGGATCACAAGCCCGATCCAAGTGAACTGAAACAAAAGCGTTAGGGCTACAGCGACCGGAAGCCGCGACATCGCAAAACAATAAAAGATTGCCGTGGCGCAGCTTATTGCTCCAAGACCAATCAGCTTAAGAAACGACTTTCTGTCCAGCATGACCAGCTTTTTGCCTCGAAGACGCAAAATGATCAGCGCGATTCCGAAGAACGCCGCTGCAAACCACATCTGCGCGCCAATTACCTGCGGCCACGTGAATCCACCCGCATAGGCAAGCTTATACACCGTCGCATTCGCGCCGTAGCAGGCCCCTCCGACAAAGACTTCAAGAGCAGCAATTCCTGACCTGTTTGATGTCGCCGACACTGAATGGCTCCTTTCTGTATATCGTCTTTGGGTTGTGGCCAAAAAGAAAACCACGACCCCTTTCATGAGGCCGTGGTAAAAAGATGACAGACGCCCGGAAAAGCCCACGGAATTTTTAACATATGAATTATATTTGACCGCCTTCATTCGTCAAGCGATCAGGACAAGAATCTAGGCTCTTATATCGGTCCACACGTTACGGTCATTGCATTTGGTACGAAATCGTACTAAAATGCCTATTCAATATAGTACGAAATCATACTAACGGAGAGAATAATGGCAGAAAGGCCCAGAAAAACAAACATTTTCAGCGCGAATGATCAGAACGTGCAAACTGCGAAAGCAATGAACCGCTTCTATGAAGAAATAGACGAACTTTA
>Ga0224747_10081_pt1 | contig 16502 bp, 15 predicted proteins | sample LIM_F_Water_Pos_FD_182999 | JGI IMG/M metagenome (GOLD analysis project Ga0224747, IMG submission 182999) | Enriched cells from gastrointestinal tract of the lab mouse from Pacific Northwest National Laboratory (PNNL), Richland, Washington... | ecosystem: Host-associated > Mammals > Digestive... | reverse complement strand
GTCGGTCCAGGCGGAGGAACGTGCGCCGGCAATCAATATCGTTCCGGTGGCGTCCGATCTCGGGGCGCAGGAGCGGGCCGAACGTTTCCATCATCGCGGTGCCGTGGTCTGGTTCACCGGGCTTCCGGGCTCGGGCAAATCGACGCTGGCGCTGGCGTTGGAGCAGCGGCTGTTTCGCAATGGCGGTTCACCGATCCTGCTCGATGGCGATACCATGCGTGCGGGGCTGAATGGCGACCTCGGCTTTGCGCCGGCGGATCGCAGCGAGAATGTCCGGCGGCTCGCGGAGGTCGCCAACCATCTCGCGCAGAATGGTCACATCGCCATCGTTGCCGCCGTATCGCCATTCCAGAAAGATCGCGCGGAAGCGCGCCGCATCGCGCGCAACAATTTCCGCGAGATCTATGTCTCGACGCCGAGCGAGGTGTGTGAGAGTCGCGACCCCAAGGGCCATTACGCAAAGGCGCGGGCGGGTGAAATTAAGGGCTTTACCGGCATCACGGGTGAGTATCAGCCGCCTGCTGACGTCGATCTGAAGATCGATACGTCGAACTCCGAAGTGTCTGCATCGGCGGAGCAAATCGAGCAGATGCTGAGATTCACGGGCATTCTGCTGGAAGCCGCCGAGTAAGGGCGCCATGGCGAAAATCGCGGTGAGCGCGCTCCGGCCGCTCTGACGGGTTCGGTTCGAAATCGCTCTGCTGCATCAGGATGCGCTGCGGAAAAATATTCTGTCTGGGCGCAATGTCTTGGTGGATCGCAGTCCCATGATCTCGCGCGGCACGCGAGAATATCTTATTTATAAAGCTATCTTGACAATGATGCTGGATCGCGGGACGGGAGTTCCCGCGCGCGCTGGCGCGCTTGACCAAGCCCCTGTTTTTGCTGGAAGGCTGGACGGCGGACTGCTTCGCACAGATGCTTTCCGAATGTCCGCGACATGTCAGGAGATGACCGTGCTGACCACCTCTCTTTCGCGCCGCTTTCTGTTGGTTGCTTCCGTTGCCATGGTCTCTGCATGCGTTGGCTCGTCGATCGGGTTCGCGCAGGAGGGGCCTGTGCGCATCGGTCTGCTGGCGCCTCTCACCGGCACCGGCGGCCCATATGGACAGGAAGAGGAGCAGGCTGCGCGTGCAGCGGTGAAGATCGTCAACGACGCCGGCGGTGTGCTCGGCCGCAAGCTCGAACTCGTGGTCGCCGACGATGAATCGCAGCCTACCGCGGGTGTCGCCGCGGCGCGCAAGCTTATCGACGTGGATAAGGTCGTCTCGATCGGCGGCGTGTGGAGCAGCGCCGTGGCGCTGGCCATCAAGCCGATCGCGCTGGAGAAGGGCGTACTGCTCAGCGTCGTTGGCTCCGCCGATGAGATCACCGATGGCGAGACGAAGAATCTGGTCTGGCGCTTCCAGACCAATGGTAAGAGCTGGGGAGAGGGGTTTGCCAAGGCCATGGTCAAGGACGGCGTGAAGTCGGCCTCGATCCTCGTACTGCAAACGCCCTTCACCCAAAGCACCATCGCTCCGTTCCGCAAGGCGTTCACGGATGCCGGCGGGAAGGTGCTGGATGAAGTTTCCTTCAATGCCGGCCAGCCGTCCTATCGCACCGAGGTCGAACGCGTTTTTGGGAAGAAGCCGGAAGCGGTGTTTGTTGCGGCTTACATCAACGAGCTGAGCGCCATCGCCAAGGAGGCATTTCGCTCGGGCTATGAGAGCAAGATTTACGCCTTCGGCAATGCCGCCGGCAGCAATGGCCAGTTCGTCAAGAATGTCGGCGCCAATGTCGCCGAAGGCGTGGTCTGGACGCAGCAGGTGCCGGTCGGCAAGTCGGCTGCCTACAGCCGCTATCTGAAGGAGATCGGCAAGCCGGAGGGAACCATCATGACCTTCGGCGCGCAGGTGTTCGATCAGATCGTGCTTACCGCGCTTGCCATCGAGAAAGCCAAGAGCGCTGACGCGACGAAGTTCGGTCCGGAATTCGCAGCGCTGGTGAATGCCGATGCGCCGTCACTCGGCGATCCCGCCGAGGCCTTGAAGGCGCTGCGCGAAGGCAAGCCATTCCGTTATGCAGGTGCTGCGTCGGACTTCAGGTTCGCGAAGAACGGCGACCAGACCAATCTCAGCTATGGCCACTTCGTCATCAAGTCGGGCGAAAGCAAGCTGCTCGGCGAGATCCGCTGAGGCGATGCTTGAGGCGCGCGACGTCAGTGTGGTCTATGAAGGTGGCTTCACCGCGCTTGCCGGCGCCTCGGTGACGCTGGCCGCAGGTCGTGTGACGGGCCTGATCGGCCCGAACGGTGCCGGCAAATCCACGTTGTTCGGCGTGTTGGCCGGCGCGGTGCGTGCAGCCGGGGGGGAGGTGCGTCTCGCCGGAGAGGCGGTGACACGTCATGGTCCGGTCTGGCGTGCGCGCCGCGGCTTGGCGCGCACCTTCCAGCTCTCGCGCGAACTGGCGTCTCTATCCGTTCTCGAAAACGTCCTTGTCGCCAAGCCGGCGATGTCCGGGGAACGGCTGCTGTCGCTCGTGTTCGCGCGTGGTGCGGTGCGCCGCGAGGAAGACGCCGCCCACGAGAAGGCGCGGGCTCTGCTGCAGCGTGTCGATCTCTGGAAGCTTGCGGATGTGCCGGCCGGATCGTTGTCCGGCGGGCAGAAGAAGCTGCTCGAAATCTGCCGAGCCTTGATGCTCGATCCGCGCATTGTGCTGATGGACGAGCCGAGCGCTGGCGTGAATCCGACGCGGATAGGAGAGATCGTCGAATTCGTCAAGGCGCTGCGGGAAGAGGGCACCACGTTCGGCCTCGTCGAGCACAATATGGGCATGGTTCGCGCATTGTGCGATCACGTCTATGTCCTCGCCGAGGGGCGCGTTCTCACCGAAGGCAGTTTCGATCACGTGATTGCGGATACGCAGGTCGCATCAGCCTATCTGGGCGCGCAGGCATGATCGTGCCCGCCGCCGGACTGGAATTGCGCGACGTGGTCGCCGGCTATGGCGGCCAGTCGATCCTGCATGGCGTCAGCCTAAAGGTCGCGGCCGGCGAGACGCTGGTGGTGGTCGGTCCGAACGGCTCCGGCAAATCGACATTGATGAAGACGGTGGTCGGCCTGATCAGGCCGATGTCCGGCGCGGTGCAGCTCGGCGGCGCGGATGTCTCCGCGCTGGATGCACCCGCACGGGCGGCGCGCGGTCTCGCTTACGTGCCGCAGGAAGCCAACGTGTTTCGCAACATGACCGTGCTGGAGAACCTGCAGGTCGGCCATGAATTCGTTACGTCCTCCAAAGGGGCGCCCTTTGCGGAGCAGCTCGCCGCGGTGCTCGATCTGTTTCCGGAAATCCGTACCAAGTTGCGCACGTCCGCCGGCCATCTCAGTGGCGGTCAGCGGCAGATGGTTGCGATGGCCGCGGCCCTGATGCCCAAGCCCTCGGTGCTGGCGCTGGACGAGCCGTCAGCGGGTCTGTCGCCGCGCAATGCCGAACTGCTGTTCGAGATTATCGGCCGTGTCGCAGCCTCCGGCGTCACCATGCTGATCGTCGAACAGAATACACGGCTCGGTCTCGGCGCCGCCGATCACGGCGTGGTGCTGGTGGGCGGGCATGTGCGTCTTGCTGCACCGGCGGCAGCGGTACTGGCCGATCCCGAGATCCACCGCCTCTATCTCGGGGGAGCGTGATGGGACAGCTTCTCGTCAACGGGCTCGTTACCGGGCTGTTGCTGGCACTGCCGGCGCTGGCGCTGTCGCTGACCTTCAGCGTGCTGCGTTTTGCCAATTACGCCATCGGCTCCTATCTCACGTGCGGGGCCTATCTCGTCTATGTTGGCAATGTCCTGTTCGGCTGGCCGTTGCTGCTGGCCGCGAGCGTGGGTGCGGTGCTGTTCGCCGTCATCGCCGTCGCCATCGACTGGCTCGCCTTTCGCCCGTTGCGCAATCGCTCCGGCGTGACATTGCTGGTTGCCTCCATGGGCGTCGCCATCGCGCTGGAAAACGTCGTTCGCTTCTTCGCCGGCAACTCGCCGCGCGCTTATGATGTCGCTGTCGCGCGTCCCATCCGCTTCGGCGACATCCGTCTCAATCACGAACAGCTCACCATCCTGATGACGGTGATCGCGGCGCTTGCCGTGGTCTGGATCGTGTTCCGCTTCACGCGGCTCGGTCGTATGATGCGCGCCGTGGCAGACAATCCCGATCTTGCTGCCGTGCGCGGTATTTCGCGTGGGCGCGTGGTGGCCTGCGTCTGGTTGATCTCGGGTACGCTGGCAGCGTTGTCCGGTGTTCTGGTCGGGCTCGACGCCAATGTGGAGCCGCAGATGGGCTGGACCTATCTGTTGCCCGTATTCACGGCCGCCATTCTCGGCGGAATCGCCAATCCCATGGCCGCGGTTGCAGGCGCGCTGACGCTGGGCATCGCCGAGGAACTGGCTACACTGGTGATGCCGGTGCATTACCGGATGATCGTCACCTTTCTGCTGATGGTGGCGCTGCTGCTGGTTCGCCCTTGGGGCCTGTTTGGAAAGCGGTGGGTGACGAAATGACGGTCTATCTCATCGCCACGCTCACGGTGGTCGCCATCGCCGCGTTGGCCGGCCTTGCGCTCAATCTGCAGTGGGGCATGGGCGGTCTCGTGAATTTCGGCCTGTTCGGCTTCTACATGCTCGGCGCCTATATCGCCGGCCTGCTCACCGTGCAGGGTGTGCCGCCGCTGCTGGCGCTCGCTGCGGCAATGATCGGCGTCGCTGCGCTCAGCGCCGTAAGCGCACTGATCTCGGTGCGGCTGTCGGAAGACTACCTTGCCATCGTCACGCTCGGCTTTGCCGAATGTCTGCGTCTCGTCATCAGCTATGAAGGCTGGTTGACCAAGGGCATGCTCGGCGTCGCCGGCATCGAGCGGCCGTTCCAGGATATCTGGCCGCGCGGCTTCGGCGATATTGGCTTCCTCGCGCTGGCATTGCTCGCGGTGGCCGTCGTCTACACCGTGTTGCAGGGTCTCGCGCGTTCGCCGTTCGGCCGTCTCGTGCGCGCCACGCGCGACGATCCCGGCGTTGTCGAGGCGCTCGGCAAATCCGTGCTGTCGGTGCGCGTGCGCGTCTTCGCTGTCGGTGGCGCCATTCTCGGCCTCGCCGGCAGCCTGCATGCGTTCTACTACACCTATATCGATCCCACGCAGTTCGGGCCGATTATCACGGCATATGCCTTCATGGCCGTCGTGGTCGGCGGTCGCGGCAGCAATCGCGGTGTTCTGGTCGCAGCCTTCTCGCTGATTTTCCTGCTCGAAGGCAGTCGCTTCCTCATCGATCTCGTGCCCGGCCTCGGCGCCTCGGAACTCGCCGCGATCCGGTTGTTCCTTGTCGGTGTGGGGCTGGTTGTTCTACTGATCTTCAAACCCGATGGTTTTGGTCGCGAGCCGCGCTCGGCGCTTGCGGAAAAGACCCGCTGATTCCAGGAGTTTCCCATGGCCCGCGTCACGCTCAAGCGCCGCGACGATCTGCCCGACCATCTCAAGCCGCTCTGGGACCGCATGCTTACCTATGGGCCCTTCGCGGGACAGGCTGGCGCCATGGCCAATCGTCTGCCGATCTTCGAACATATGTGGAAGCTGCTCACCCAGCTTGCCGATGAGGGTGTCCTAAAGAAGCGCTATCTCGAGCTTGCCATTGTCGCTACCTCGCTGGTCAATCAGTGTGAATTCTGCGTCGCCCAGCACTCGCCGAAGCTCGCCGTCGAGGGGATCACGCCGGAAGGCGCTGCCAATCTGCTCGATTGGGAAAAGCATCCGGAGCTGAACGAGGTCGACCGTCTCGTGGTCGAGTATGCGATCGCCGTTACGTCGAACTGGAGTCGCATCCGCGACGCGATGATCGAGCGCCTGCGCGCACATTTCACCGAGCCGCAAATCGTCGAGCTGACCTGGCGTATTGCCTTGTGTGGCGCGTTCAATCGCTTCAATGATGTGCTGCAGGTGGAAGTCGACGTGTAAGCGGGTACTGTGTCCCGGACGCGATGCATCACGCCGTCTTCGACGGCGTGCTTCGCAGAACCAGGGCCGTCACGGATGCCTTGATACGGTCCCGGCTCCACGGAGCGATGCGTCCGGGACACGCGGCGTCAATCGCGCTGCCGATACTGCGCGGCCGGATGGCTTGCCGGCAGCAAGGCGCCGCCCTCTGGGAATAGCTTCTCGCGCAGCGTGCCTTCGCGATACGCGGTCTTGTAGAGTCCGCGCGACTGCAGCTCCGGCACGACGAGGTCGACGAAGGCCGCAAGCGACTCCGGGGCCACCAGCCGCACGAGGTTGAAGCCGTCGATATCGGTCTTGTCAGCCCAGTCGGCGAGTTCATCGGCCACATCCTGCGGAGAGCCCACGATGAAGGGTGCTCGCGCTCCGGCCGGGCTGAGCGATGCCAGATCCGCGATTTTCATGGGCACGTCGCTGCGCTTGGTCAAATTCTCCACCATCGACTGGATCGCGTTGCTCTCGACATATCGCAGCGCCTGATCGGCTTCGTATTTGGAGAAGTCCATTCCCGTCCAACCCGACAGGAGTGCCAGCTGGCCGCGTTGGTCGACGTAGGATGAGTATTCGGCGTGCAGGTCCTTGGCTTCGCCACGCGTCGGCGCAACGATGATGTTGAGGCCAGCGAACAGCTTGATGTCATAGGGCGAGCGACCGAAATCCTTCGTGGCATTGCGGATCGCTTTCACCGTCTCGGCGAGCATCGGCTTCGTCTGGCCGTTGAGGAAGATCGCCTCGGCATGTTTGGCGGCAAAGTGGCGTCCGCGCTTGGACGCGCCGGCCTGATAGAGCAGCGGCGTGCGCTGAAGCGACGGCTCGGACAGATGAATGCCATCGACACGGTAGTGCGGTCCGTCATGATGGATCGCGCGTACCTTGGCGGGATCGGTGAAGATGCCGCCCGCGCGATCGCGCTTCACGGCGTCCTGCGCCCAGCTTCCTTCCCACAGCTTGTAGGTCGCGGCGAGGAAATCCTCGGCGACATCGTAGCGGTCGTCATGGGCGCGGTTGGCGTCAAAGCCCATGCCGCGCGCGCCGCTTTCCAGATAGCCGGTGACGATATTCCAGCCGATGCGGCCTCGCGTCAGATGATCGAGCGTCGAGAAACGGCGAGCGAAATGATAGGGATGATCCAGTGTCAGATTGGCGGTGATGCCGAAGCCGAGATGCTTTGTCACCAGCGCCATCGCGGAAACGAACAAGGTCGGATCGGCGTTGGGGATCTGGACTCCGTGACGAATGGCGGTGTCGGGGCTGTCGCCGAACACGTCATAGACGCCGAACACGTCGGCCAGGAAAATGCCATCGAGCAGTCCACGCTCGGCGATCTTCGCAAACTCCGTCCAGTATTCGAGCGAGTTATAGCCGATGGAAGCGTCGCGCGGATGTGACCACAAACCCGCCCAGTTGTGGCTCGGTGCGGTCATGTTGAAGGCGTTGAAGTGGAGTTCTCGTTTTGAGGTCATGCGTTCCGATGTTTCGACGGTCGATGATGACGCAAAGCGTCATGCGCGGGGGCGAAGATAGTCGATCTCGCGACAGGCCCTCCTGCTTTAGCCGACATAGGGCAAATATGGGAGGCTGTCCGGCTCGGACCGATCAGCCCGCTATGCTGTCGCGGAGGAGAGGGAGCAGTGTGCGGCCCTGCCGTTCGATCTCGGAAAGATAGGGCGTGTCGGACAAGATGAATGTCCGGATGCCAAGATCGCGGTATTTCTGAAGAGACCGTGCCACTTCCACGGGGGATCCGACCAGCCAGGTGGTGCCCGCGCCGGCCGCGCCGAACTTGCCGGGCGCGGTATAGAGGTTGTCGTCAAGCACATCGCCGCGGGTCTGCAGGTCGAGCAGGCGGCGCTGGCCGACGGCGATTGGCGGACCGTGATCGTTCCAGCCGGCGCCGGCCTTTTTGGCCATATCGGCGACCTTGGCCTCGGCGGCGGCCCAGGCATCGCTGGATGTATCGCGCACCACAGTGGTAATGCGAAGACCGAATTCAAGTGGAGGAAGATCGCGATCGAGGCGGGTACTGAGCTCCGTCAACCGCCTGATGCGTTCCTTCACATCGGCGAGCGGCTCGCCCCAGAACAGCTGGACATCAGCTTCAGCGGCAGCAACGCGTTCTGCTGCCTCCGATGCGCCGCCGAAATAAAGTTTTGGATGGCGGCGCTCGCCCCGCGCTGAGATGCGCGGCGCAGCGGTGGAATTCGCGACGCGAAAATGTTTGCCGTCATAAGTGACGTTCTCCTCGGTCCACAGCCGGCGAACCAGGCGCATGAACTCCCTGGTGCGATCATAGCGATGAGCGGAGTCGGATTCCTCGTCGCCGTATGCGGCAAGGTCATCCTTGCCGGAAACGATGTTGACGCGAACACGGCCGCCGGTGAGCTGGTCGAGTGTGGCGGCAGCCGATGCGAAATGCGCCGGGCGCCAATAGCCGGGACGGATGGCGATCAGCGGTTCGAATTCCGTGGTACGCGCTGTCAAAGCTGCGGCGACCGTGAAAGTGTCCGGGCGGCCCCATCCGGTGCCGATCAATGCGCCGCGCCAGCCGTGGCGCTCGAGGGCTTGAGCGTGCTCCGACAGCGTTGCGAGACTGTTGTGGTTGGCATCGGCAGTATCACCGCGATGGCCGGCCTTGACGTCATTCGGGATGTACCAAAGGAATTCCGACGGGACGCTCAAGGTAATCTCCAATATGGTTGTCGCGCAGCGCGCCGAAGTGCCTCGTCGCACCGTGACGATTCATACGCGCTTTGCGTGTCATTTGTCAGGCCGCCTGCAAGCGGCGCGAGCCTGTCCGTTTGCTGTCGAGAAGCGCGTGGGCTGCGCGTTCGGCTGCGCGGGCTGATCCGAAATGCGCGCCTTCAAGGGCATCGAAGATGGCCTCCGACGAGAAGAAACGGAAGCCACGTTCTTCGGCAACGACGATACCCGCTGTCCGGTTGGCGATTTCGATAATGTAGGCATGAGGCATGTGCGTATGTCGCTGCGTCGCAGCGATCCCATCCAGGTATAGCGAGGTCATGAAGTGAAGGTGGATGTCTGACGGGGATCAACAACACGCACTGGTGGTCGCAGACACGCAGCGGCGGGTTACGCTCTTGCGCAACTCACTCACTCCTGTTCTGTCGATCGCGGTCATGCTGGTGCCTCTGAGCACGGGTTGTCGGCTCGAATTTCGCCGCAATGGCCGTTGCGGTCAATGAAATGGCTATCCAAAGTTGGTGGCGAAACGGGGCGAATGTTCTGCGGTCAGGGAACTGCACATAATGTCACTTTGCGAGGTCCGGCCAGCCGCCGGCCGAATGACTTGAAACGGTTTCCCGCTCGATGCGTGTCGCCAGCCCACGCTTGAGTGGTCTTCTGTTGCATCACCTGCGACAGGTTGCCACGACCGGAAGGATGTTCCGCGTGGGAGGTAAGGCACGTCGCAAATATTTGCTCTTTGTTCCATTTCCGAGAAGCCCATTTTTGGCTGCGACAGGTGCGCAATTGACGCCCATTCTGCTCGCTGACGTGATGCGAATGACGATAGCAAGTCCACAGCGAGACAAACGCTGTTGCTCTCGAAACAGCATTTCAATCATGGAGATCATATTGTGATTATCAAGTCGGTCATGGCGGCGGCCCTCGCACTGAGTGTGGCCGTGGTCGGCATTGCCGCGTCGTCGCACGCGCAAGCCAATGCGAACAGCCCGCTGGTGAATGGCGAGTGGCTGGAGAAGAACTTGAACGATCCGAAGGTTCGGGTCGTGGAAGTTAGCGTCGAACCCGGATTGTTCGAGCGCGGTCATATTCCCGGCGCGCAAAACGTGGTTTGGCACACCGATCTCGTCGATACCGTGAAACGCGATATCGCATCGAAGGAGAAATTTCAGGACCTGGTAAAGAAGCTCGGCATCAACCAGGACACCACCGTCGTCCTGTATGGTGACAACAATAACTGGTTTGCTGCCTGGGGTGCCTGGGTGTTCGACGTCTATGGTGTGAAGAATGTCAAGCTGCTGGATGGTGGTCGCAAGAAGTGGGAAGCCGACAAGCGTCCGCTCGATACGCGTAATGCCAGTGTCGCCTCCGGTACGCTTGTGATTGCCGATGCCAATCAGAAGCTTCGTGCCCGTCTTGCAGATGTGCGGGCTGCGTCTGACAGCAAGAACGTTACGCTCGTCGATATCCGCTCGGCCGACGAATATTCCGGCAAGATCTTCGCACCGCCCGGTTCGCAGGAGCTGACGGTGCGCGCCGGTCACGTCCCGAATGCGCTGAACGTGCCGTGGGGCCGCGCCGTGGCAGAGGACGGCACCTTCAAGCCGGTTGCCGATCTCAAGAAGCTCTATGCCGACGCCGGCATCGACGGCTCCAAGCCGATTATCGTCTATTGCCGCATCGGCGAGCGCTCGAGCCATACCTGGTTCCTGCTCTCGAGGATCCTGGGCTATGACGTGAAGAACTATGACGGCTCATGGACCGAATATGGCAACTCCGTTGGCCTGCCGGTCGTCAATGTCGCGGGCACGGTGTGGGGCGGCAAGTGACCGAAACTGCCATGGGGGAGTCCGCAAGCGCGGCTCCACCGGCTCATCGGCCCGCGTCGGCTTTGTCGCCGGCGCGGGCCTTCCTCGTTGGTCGTTGGCCCGCGGTGTCGCTCGCTGTCGGCATTCTGCTGACGATCACGATCATTGTTTATATCTCGCATGGCAACGGACATGCGCGGACAGCCCTGTCGCTGATGTTCGGTGCGGCCTTCGGTATCGTCCTGCAACGGGCGCGTTTCTGCTTCTTCTGCATGTTCCGTGAATGGTTCGATGAGCGCGATCCACGCGGCCTGTCGGGTCTGCTGGTGGCGCTTGCGGTCGGTATGATCGGGACGTTCCTGGTGTTCGGCGCGTGGCTGCCGGACGCATCGACCGGCCGGCTGCCGCCCGATGCTTTCATCGGGCCGGTCGGTCCGGCGCTCGTTCTGGCGGGCTTGTCGTTCGGTGCAGGGATGGCGATCTCCGGCTCCTGTGTCAGCGCGCATCTTTATCGTCTCGGCGAGGGCTCGCCAACGGCGCCGTTCGCACTCGTCGGTGTATTGCTCGGCTTCATTCTGGGCTTCGCCAGCTGGAATCCGATCTATCTGGCGCTGATCGCCGATGCGCAGGTGATTTGGCTGCCGAGATATCTCGGCTATGCGGGGGCGCTGATGGCCGCGATGGCCGCGCTGTCTTTGCTGGCCTATGCGATTCATCGTAACCGCGCGCCGCGCGGTGTGACGCCCGAGGTCGATCCATTCACTGCGATTTTCGTCTCGCGCTGGCCGACCTGGATCGGCGGCGCCATCATCGGCGTCCTGGCGACATTGTCCTATCTGCGCCTGGCACCGCTCGGCGTTACGGCCGAGCTGGGCGCCCGTGCCCGGCAGATTGCTGGTGTGGCCGGCGTCGCGCCGACAAGACTCGAGGGTCTCGATAGCCTGAGGGGCTGTATCGCCGTCGTCCGCGATCTCGCGCTTTCCGACAACGGCGTGTTTGTGCTTGGCGTGATCGCTGCGTCCTTTGCGGCGGCGCTCGTCGCGGGGCAGTTCGCGCCCTCATGGCCGACATCGCGTCAGGTCGCACAAGGGCTGATTGGCGGCACTTTGCTGGGGTGGGGCTCGATGATCGGGCTCGGTTGCACCGTGGGCACGTTGTTTTCCGGCATTTCGGCGGGCGCGTTGTCCGGCTGGGTGTTTGCGGCTGCGATATTTGGCGGGACGGCGATTACGCTTTGGGGCGGCCGGCGCGCAGGGCTTCTTCTGCGGCCTCGCTGAAGCCGCAGAAGGGCAAATGTCACGATGTGTGCTGTCCCCAGCGCTCGACGGTCACGCGGCTGATCGTCTTGAAGATCAGTTCCTCGACCGCCAAGCCAATCAGGATGACGGTCAGAAGGCCGGCAAATACGCTGTCGGTTTCGAGCTGCGCCCGGTTCGTATAGATGAACCAGCCGAGGCCGCCGGACCGGGCGCTGACGCCGAAGACGAGCTCGGCGGCGATCAGCGTCCGCCACGCAAAGGCCCACCCGATCCGGAGGCCCGACAAGATATGCGGAAACGCGGCAGGCATCAGGATTTCGGTAATGAAGCGTCCGTGCGACAGGCCGAGATTGCGGCCGACCATGCGCAAGGTCGGCGAGACCGACAGGAAGCCGCTGTGGCACGCGAGCGCCACGGGCCATAGCACCGAATGGATGGTGACGAAGAGCAGGCTGGGGACGCCGATGCCGAACCACAACAGCGCCACTGGAAGCAAAGCGATGGCAGGCAGCGGATTGAACATTGACGTGAGCAGGCCGAGCGCATCGCTGCCCCAGCGCGACATGACAGCCAGGGCTGTCAGCACCAAGGCGATGACCACTGCGAGCGCATAACCCGTCGTCAGCACGCGCAGCGATGTCAGTGCCCGATCCGGGAGTTCGCCGGACAGCGTGGCGCGGGCCAGCGCGCCAAAGGTCGCGCTCAAAGTCGGTAACAGCAGTGAGTTGTCGAGCCAGCGCGCATAGAGTTCCCATATTGCCGCTAGCGCCGCGAGGATGACAATACGGCGCAAAGTGCTGGGGTTGGCTCGCAGGGACAGCCGCTGACGCGGATAAACGATGTCACGCATGAGCAGCGTTCCCGTCGAACACGCTCTGCTGGATACGACGCTCGAGTTCGGCAAAGCCGGCGGAACCACGGACACGATCTGCTGCCGATACCGTAAAGCTGGCGGCGAGGCGGCCGGGATGCGCGGTCAATGCAAGGATGCGCGTGCCCACCACGATGGCCTCATCGATGCCGTGGGTCACGAACAGCGCGGTGCTGCCGGTCTCCTCGCAGAGCGTCAGCAGTTCGTCCTGCATCTGTCGACGCGTCAGCGCATCGAGTGCAGCGAAGGGTTCGTCCATCAGAAGGAGCTGAGGCTGCAATGCAAAGGCGCGTGCGATCGCCACGCGCTGCTTCATGCCTCCGGACAATGTGTGCGGATAGGCATCGAGAAAGCGGCCGAGGCCGACCCGTATCAACCAGTCCCTCGCCTCAAGCTCGGCTTGCCGGCGCGGCAGCTTGCGGCCGCGCTCCAGTGCATAGCGGACATTGCCGAGCGCGGTGCGCCACGGCAGCAACTGGTCGAATTCCTGAAACACCGTCATCCGACCGGGGGCGGGGCGGGTAATCGGTGCGCCGTAGATCCGGATCGTGCCCCTGTTCGGCGCGAGGAAACCGCCGATGGCACGGAGCAGGGTCGACTTCCCAGAGCCGGAGGGGCCGATCAAGACCAGGCGTTCGCCGGCGTGAAGGTCGAAGGAAACATCATCGACAGCGGTCAGCCCGCCATCGCGGGTCGGATAATCGATGCCGACATGATTGATCTCCAGCAGCGGCGCGGAGATCGCGTCGCTGTGATGATGTGTCGGACGCGTCAGTGTGGCGACGGTCACGTCAGCTTCCAGGCTTGTCCTTGAGACCGGACCAGAACATGTCCTGCCAGCGCGCCGGCGCTTGCTTGATCAGGCCGACCTTGGCTTCGAAATCGGCAAATTTCTGCGCGCCCTCCGGCGCCGTGGTGAAGCGGACGTTGGGATCGCGGATGATCGCCTCGACAAAATCGGGCGCCAGTTTGGAAGATTCAGCCTTGATGTAAAGGGCCGCGGCGTCCTTCGGATTGGCGGCGATCCAGGTATTGGCGCGATCGAGCGCACTTACAAAGGCCTCGATGGTCTTCGGATTATCGTTGACGAACCTCGTTGTGGAATAGACCACGTTGAAGGTATGCGGGCCGCCGAGGATGTCATAGCTGTTGAGCACTGCACGCACCTTGCCGGTTGCCAGTTGCTGCTGCACGAAAGGAGGCGAGGTGAAATGTGCCGTAATTTCAGATCTCCCCGACAGGATCGCTGCGGTCGCATCGGGATGCGGCATACTAACCGTCAAGTCGTCCAGCTTGTCGAATTTACCGAACGCCTTGTCCGCCGCCATCTGCAGTAGGATCGGCTGGAAGCCGACCTTGACGGAGGGAAGCGCGATGCGATCACTGGCGGTGAAATCAGCGATCGTTTTGACGTTCGGATTGCTCGTGGTCAGCACGTTCGCCATCGAGCCCAGCGCGGCAATGCCGATGATCTTGGCGGTGCTGCGCGTCTTGTCCCAGGTGAGGATCATCGGCGTGATGCCGGCGGTGGCAAAATCAAGCCCGCCGGAAATCAGCGCCTCGTTCATCGCGGCGGCGCCCGATAGACGCAACCACTCGATAGTGGGCGGCTTGATGCCAAGCTTGCGTGCTTCCTCTTCGACGAACCCTTTCTCATTGGCGACGATCAGCGGCAAATAGCCGACGCCGAATTGCTGGGCGATACGCAGCTTGTCGGTTTCCGATCGAGCGCTTTGCATGCCGCAGAATGAGATCGCAAGCGAAAGAGCAGCAATTGCAGGCGCACGAAACTGCGCCCAGCGGCCGGACGGTTTGCTCATGATGGACTCCAGAAAATCGCGTTTGTTCGATGTTGCGGCGACTGTATTGGAATCCGGTACCGGTTCCAGCGAAGAGTGGAGTGACGAGAAAATTGGAAAGGCCAGCCTCTCCGACATCACTCAAAGAGACGGGAATTGTCGAAAACCGCGGAACGACAGAAAAAGCGACGCGCGGGAGAAGCAGATCATTGGCCTGCCGTGCCGTGGAGAATGTTCGGGTTGGTAAGCCGAAGAATACAGAGCGTCTTTTGCTATTTTTCGCCGAGCGTTGCGGAGGCCGGCGTTTGTGCCAGAGTCTCGGCGTCAATCGTAATTGCAAGGGGATTGAGAACGATGCCTGGAATTCATGCGACGTCGCTGCGACTCGCAAAACTGGTCTTGATTTTATCGACGATGGCCGGTGCCGGCCTGGCGCGGGCGGAAACGATCAGGGTCGGCGTCACCGCAGGACCGCATGCCGAGGTCATCGATGCGGTTCGCAAGGTCGCTGCCGAGCGCGGGCTCGAGATCAAGGCGGTGGAATTCACCGACTATGTCTTTCCCAATCAGGCATTGGCGAACAAGGATCTCGAAGCCAACTCGTTTCAGCACGAACCCTATCTGAAGAACCAGATCGCCAAGACCGGCTGGAAGATCGTCAAGGTCGCCACCACCACCGCATCGCCGATGGGGATCTATTCGAACAAATACAAAAGTTTCGCCGACGTGCCGAATGGCGCGACCATCGCCATCCCTAACGATCCCAGCAACGGCGCCCGCTCGCTGCAGATCCTGGCGGTGAATGGCATCATCGCCCTGAAGGATCCGTCCAACACCACGGCGGGGATCGCCGACATCGCCCAGAATACGAAGAAGCTGAAATTCGTCGAGCTCGATGCGGCCCAGCTGGCGCGCTCGCTCTCGGATGTCGACGCAGCGGCGGTCAACAACAATTATGCCGTGCAGGCCGGGCTTGATCCGGTCAAGGACAGCCTAATCAAGGAGCCTGCGGAAACCCCGTGGGTGAACATCATCGCTGTCCGCGAAGAGGACAAGGACAAGCCATGGGTGAAGACCCTGACGGAATCCTATCGCTCCGAGCCGGTCAAGCAGTTCATCTTGACCCGGTTCAAGGGAGCCTATGTCCCGAGCTGGTAGTGGCCGAAGCCGCATGCATAAACACAAAAGCAGGCTCGCAGGCCTGCTTTTCTTTTGGCGGCTGCCGGGAGCTAGAAGAAGCCCTTGGCTGGTAGCGGCGTCGCATTGATCTCGAATGCGCCGATGGCCTGCGCCTTGACGGTCACCGGATTGTGCGACGACAGCGTGCGCGCATTGCGCCAGTGCCGATCGAGATTGTCCGATGCCTTCGTTGCCGATGCACCGCCTGCGTCGAACAGCTGGCTGCCGCTGCGAATGGCAAGTTCATCGACGATGACTTTGGCTTGCGCCGCGCGAAGAGCCGCTTCATGGGCGAGGCGGGTATCGGCGCTGTCGCCTGCTTGGCTTGCGGCATCCAGTGCGTCGGCAGCAGCCAGGACGACGGATTCTGCGGCAAAGGCGCTGCTTGATATCTCGCCAACGGTCTGTTGCAGAACCGGATCTTCTCGCGGATTCAGCGATGGCGAATAGTAGAAGTTCCGTGCGCGCCGGCGCACAAGGGCGGCTGCGTCGCGGCGGGTTGCGGCGACGATGCCGGCATTGATCGCGGTAAGAAACAACTGCGCGAATGTATTCGAATACGCGGCGCCGTAGCCGACACTGGGCTCGTCGACGATCAGCTCCGATGCCTCGACGCGGACATTGCGGAAATGTGTCGTGCCACTGCCGGTCAGGCGCTGGCCGCTGCCATCCCAGTCATCGATGAGCTCGACGCCATCGCGCTTCACCGGAACGATCGTGGTTGCGAGTCGCTTGTCCGAGGTGGCGACCCGCACCAGGACGTAATCGGCATACAGCGTTCCAGTGCTGTAGTATTTCACGCCATTCAAGCGAAAGCCGTCACCATCGGGCGAGACGGTGGTCGCGGGCGCGATGTCGCCGACCTGGGAGCTTC
>Ga0224747_10078_pt1:0-12500 | contig 16658 bp, 12 predicted proteins | sample LIM_F_Water_Pos_FD_182999 | JGI IMG/M metagenome (GOLD analysis project Ga0224747, IMG submission 182999) | Enriched cells from gastrointestinal tract of the lab mouse from Pacific Northwest National Laboratory (PNNL), Richland, Washington... | ecosystem: Host-associated > Mammals >... | reverse complement strand
TTGATTTCTCTTCCTCGCCCTACTTAGATGTTTCAGTTCAGGCGGTTCCCCTCATAAAGCTATTGATTCACTTTATGATGACAGGACATAACTCCTGCCGGATTGCTCCATTCGGACATCTGCGGATCAATACGTGCTTGCCGTTCCCCGCAGCTTTTCGCAGCTTACCACGTCCTTCTTCGGCTCCCAATGCCAAGGCATTCGCCCTGCGCTCTTATTAGCTTGACCATCTTTTTCAATGATCCTGAATTATGCTTCGTTTCTCGTTTGAAGAATTTATTGCAGTATTTTTACCTCGCTTACATTTCTGTTTGCGTAAGTTTGATACTTGTTTTCCTCATTGCATTTACTTGCTTTCTTTATTCAATTTTCAAGATTCTTTCTTTGAAGCAATTTCCTCTTCTTTAGCAGACTTTTGCCTGCTGCCTCCGATTCCCTTACTTCCTGGTGGGCACAAGTGGACTCGAACCACCGACCTCACGCTTATCAGGCGTGCGCTCTAACCACCTGAGCTATGCGCCCATTTGATTATCTCGGCTTTATTCGATTTCCTATCCGGTTTCCCGGCTTACCCATTTTGTACGCCTTAGCGTACTTGGTGGAGATGAGGAGGATCGAACTCCTGACCCCCTGCGTGCAAGGCAGGTGCTCTCCCAGCTGAGCTACACCCCCGTTTTTCAGGGTTTAGGATTGCCACTTCATCTTTTCAAGCTTCTGAAGACCCTTTCGGAATCTTCAAAATTGAACAACAAACTTCTGTTTCACCCTGCTGACCGAAGATACGAACATCTTTCTGTTCATTTCTCCTTAGAAAGGAGGTGATCCAGCCGCACCTTCCGATACGGCTACCTTGTTACGACTTCACCCCAGTCATCAATCCCACCTTCGGCGGCGCCCTCCTTACGGTTAGGCTACCGACTTCGGGTGTTACCGACTCCCATGGTGTGACGGGCGGTGTGTACAAGGCCCGGGAACGTATTCACCGCAGCATGCTGATCTGCGATTACTAGCAATTCCGACTTCATGCAGGCGAGTTGCAGCCTGCAATCCGAACTGAGACGACTTTTAGGGGTTTGCTCTGCTTCGCAGCTTTGCTTCCCTCTGTTGATCGCCATTGTAGTACGTGTGTAGCCCGGGTCATAAGGGGCATGATGATTTGACGTCATCCCCACCTTCCTCCGTTTTGTCAACGGCAGTCTCACTAGAGTGCTCTTGCGTAGCAACTAATGATAAGGGTTGCGCTCGTTGCGGGACTTAACCCAACATCTCACGACACGAGCTGACGACAACCATGCACCACCTGTCTCCAAGTTCCCCGAAGGGCACAAGCTTATCTCTAAGCTCTTCTTGGGATGTCAAGACCCGGTAAGGTTCTTCGCGTTGCTTCGAATTAAACCACATACTCCACTGCTTGTGCGGGCCCCCGTCAATTCCTTTGAGTTTCAACCTTGCGGCCGTACTCCCCAGGTGGATTACTTATTGTGTTAACTGCGGCACGGAAAGGGGTCAGCCCCCCCCACACCTAGTAATCATCGTTTACAGCGTGGACTACCAGGGTATCTAATCCTGTTTGCTCCCCACGCTTTCGAGCCTCAGCGTCAGTAAAAGCCCAGTTGGCCGCCTTCGCCACTGATGTTCCTCCCAATATCTACGCATTTCACCGCTACACTGGGAATTCCGCCAACCTCTACTTCACTCAAGAACAGCAGTTTTAAGTGCAGCTCGGAGGTTGAGCCTCCGCATTTCACACCTAACTTACCATCCCGCCTACACTCCCTTTACACCCAGTAATTCCGGACAACGCTCGCTCCCTACGTATTACCGCGGCTGCTGGCACGTAGTTAGCCGGAGCTTCCTCCTAAGGTACCGTCATTATCGTCCCTTAAGACAGAGGTTTACAATCCGAAAACCTTCTTCCCTCACGCGGCATCGCTGCATCAGAGTTTCCTCCATTGTGCAATATTCCCCACTGCTGCCTCCCGTAGGAGTCTGGGCCGTGTCTCAGTCCCAATGTGGCCGTTCTACCTCTCAGTACGGCTACTGATCGTCGCCTTGGTGAGCCGTTACCTCACCAACAAGCTAATCAGACGCGAGCCCATCTTTAAGCGATAAATCTTTGATACACAAACCATGCGGTTCGTGTATGTTATGCGGTATTAGCGGTCGTTTCCGACCGTTATCCCACTCTTAAAGGCAGGTTGCTCACGTGTTACTCACCCGTCCGCCACTAACTTAAGAGAGCAAGCCCTCTCAAGTCCGTTCGACTTGCATGTGTTAAGCGTGCCGCCAGCGTTCGTCCTGAGCCAGGATCAAACTCTTTAGTAAGTTTGTATTTTATCATCCTTTCGGATGTTAAAATCTATCCCGTAAACTCTTTCAGTCTACTGACTTGTCAGCTTCTCTTCTGACCATTCCTTTATTTAACCTCGCGGACTACGAGCTTCTTTTTCTTTGGTCAAGCTCTGTTCCTCCAACCTTTCAGTTGTTCTCCCTTCGCTCTCCCTCGGAATTTCAGGGTTCTTCTTCCATTCTTTCAGGTTCGTTTGTTGTTCAATTTTCAAGATTCCGCACTCCATTATTTGGAGCAGTTCCGCATTTTGTGGAACTTTTAAAGTATATCACATAACTTTGGATTTGTCAAGAGGTTTTTCAAAATTTCTTTCAAATTTTTTATCAGCTCCGAACGCCTCGGTTAAGCGACTTAATTATATTACCACAATTATAATCATTTGTCAAGCGTTTTTGCAAAATTTATCGAAAAAATTTTTTCGCGGGACTTTAAGATCCCGCGAAACCTTTATAATAAACGCATTTGCGGCATTCAAACGTTTATGGGCTACAACGCTTAAAGCGCCGCAAACACGGTTTACGCTAATAATTTCCCCCCTGCGAAAAAAAATATTACCGAAAAATTTTTCCTCAATCTTTAAGATAGAGCAAAGGATCAACACACTGTCCGTCCTGCCGCACTTCAAAATGCAGATTATTTCCGAAAGCATAGCCCGTACTTCCCGAATAGCCTATAAGGCCGCCTGCGGAAACCTCGTCCTCCAAGGAAACAAGAGATTTGCTCAGGTGCGCGTATACAGTGGTCAGACCATCGCCGTGGTCGATAATAATGCACGCGCCGTATCCGCTTTGCTTATTATCGCAGGAAATGATCTTTCCGTCTGCGGCGGCATATATTTCCGTACCATGAACAACGCGGTAATCAATTCCATTATGTTTATGCATTCCGTCCGCAGACTCGGCATTGTACTGCTCGGATATCTCCGCGTCCGCAGGGCATGGCTTTATCAAAACTTTTTCAGCGGGGTACACGCAATTATCGTAACAGCGCGTACCATTTGTAACGACAGGCAGTATAGGCGCTACCGACCTCTGAAGAGCATTTCTTCCGGCGCTTGCAATATCATAATCCCGCAATGTGATATTATAAATGTGAGCATTTTCCGCATACCCGAACATACCCACTCTCGCAGCGTCGGGATCTTTCATGGTCAGTCCGCTTATTTCAAATCCGTTGCCGTTGTAGCTTCCCTTAAACGGAGCTTCTTTTGTACCTATAGGCAGCCACTCATCGCTTGAAAGCTGTATATTTCCGTTCTGCAAAAAATTTTTGTCCATACCGTACTCGCCCGCCGAAATCGCCCGAAGCTGCTCCTCATTGGAAATAAGATAGTATATCTTGCCTTTTATTTCAATTGTATCCTGTTCCGCGCCGTTGATAATCTTTCCGTCAGCCGTTTGCGGTACATTTTTTCCCTCTTCTTTTTTCAGACGGCTCTCCTCGGTTTTGAGCATTTCCTCATTATCCGTAACCGCGTCCGTACCCGCAGCAGCGCAGGACACGAACATTAACGCCGCCGCAAGAACAGCGGCAAGTCTGCTCGGTTTTTTATAGTTAAGCACGTTTTTCACCCTTTCCTTTATTCCCGTTTCCCAGAAGCCCACCACCGCGGCAGCTCCGAAGCCCTTTACGGAAACTCTCAGCAAAGCCTCCGCGTACAGTATCCTGTCTCCGCTTCCGCATTTTTTCAGCACGGCTTCATCGCAGGACATCTCCATATCCCTTGTCATCAAACCGAAAGCCGCCCATATCAGCGGATTGAACCAGTGCAGAACAAGTCCCGTAAATGCCAGAAGCTTGACTAAATAATCCCTCCTGCGGATATGTACCCTTTCGTGCATAATTATAAGCCTGCGCTCATTTTCGGGTATTCCGCAGGGGATATAGGTTCTCGGACGCAGTATTCCCGCCGCGAACGCCGTTGCTATCCTGTCGCTTTCATAAACGCCATCATCCGTCCTGACCGCAGTCTTTACGCGCAAAGTCAGACGAACCGCAGAAACAATCCCGTACAGAGCCATGGCTGCCGCTCCGCAAAGCCATACTATAATAAGAACAGTACTTGCGCCAACGTTAGCTGCTGTCTCCTGTTGGATTATGTTCCCGGCCGTTTGCATATCCTGCCGAAGCTGCCCGCGGTTTTCAGCGCCGTTGTAAACCGCTCCCTGTTCCGCGCTCTTATCGTACCGGTCGGCTTTTGGCGGTACATTTTGTACCGTTTGCGTCACCGGAAAATCCCGGCCTGACCGTTCGTTGCGCTCCGCATTTTCTTCCCCTGAAAATAAAATATTCTGCATTGCCTCCTCCGGAGCAGCTGAGGGACTTTCGGCAAGTTCATAAACAACAGCCGCAGGGCCGTCCGTTTCGTCAGCCGATTCCAAACGAAAAATATTGAAAACGCTTATCCCGCTTTCTGCCGAAAAAGGACAAACGCACCTAAAGAACACCACAGTCCACATTATGTAAGACCACCGCTTTGAAACCCTTTTCAGTGTCAGTCTTGCCGCCGCCACCACCAGAAAAGCAACGCCGGCGGTAAAGCTCGCTTTAAGCAGGACTTCCAAAAGCCTATCTGCTGTAACCAAAAGCATACGCTCACTTTCCTTTCGCTTTGTCGATCATTTTTTTCAGTTCCTCGGCTTCCTCATCAGATATTTTCCTTCCGTCCAGAAAAGCGGCTATAAACGCGGGGAGAGATCCGCCGTAGTACTTTTCCGCAATTGCTTCCCCCTCGTATCTGGCGACCTGCTCCCTCCTGACGACCGAGGACACCGTTGCGTTCTCGTTTTTCACAAAGCCTCTTTCCGAAAGCTTGCGTATCATATTATAGGTTGTGGATTTTTTCCATCCCAGTTTTTCCAGACATATCAGCGAAAGCTCCGTGGAATTAACCGGCTCGTTCTCCCATAAAATGTCAAGCAAGCGGTATTCCGCGTCAAAAAGCTTATATTCTTCCATAACAGCAATTCCTTTCTTTGAGGTTTGTTACAATAAACCTCCTCTTTAATATTAGTTTATCACGACAAACCTCCTGTGTCAATAAAAATACCGCACAAAATTTGTGCGATATTTTTGGTTTGTTTAGGCAAACCAACCTATTCGGCTAAAAATTTAAAAATATCCGCAAGATTATCTCTGTCTGTAAAATCTATTGGAGTATCATACGCCGCCAGCAGACCCTTGTCATCATCGGTAAGAGACTCCTTTTTCAGCAGCATTTTTTTCAGCATATTCATCATAAACCTGTCAACGCCGCCAAGCCTGCCGTAATCAAAGCCGCCGCGCAGATAAAAATGCGGTATCCTGTCTCTGACTGTATCCTCCAAAGCCTTTGTCCAAAATTCCTCAAGCTCCTCGGGGCGTCCGACGCTCGCCCCAACGGCGAACAGTACAAGCTTTTTACCCGACAGCTTCGCTAAGTTTTTGGTAATGAGCTTTGCTCCGTTTATCCTGCCCGCGTAAATGCCTCCGCCGCAGATTATTATGTCGTAATCAGCTATATCTCCGAACGAAGCGTTTTCCTTTATATCGCAGTCAAGACTTTCCGCAAGCCATTCAGCGTACTTTTTTGTATAACCGCCTTTTGATTTGTAAACAACGATAATTTTCATTTTTGCTCCTCCTTTAACTCATTCAGTTTATTGCACAGCTTCTCCAAAGCGGCGCAGAACGTCCCAGCCTCTTCCCTGCCAAGACAGGAAAAAAACTCGAACACAAAACCGTAATTCCGTTCCGTATCCCGCGCTCTGATCTCCTCCGCAGCATTTGTCCTGACCAGACGAACAGCGCGTTTATCCTTTTTATCGGGAATGACCTCTATCAGCCCCTTTTCCTCAAGCCTGTCAACTATCTGCCGCATACTCTGATGCGTTACGCCCGAAATCTCGGAGATATCCTTGAGAGTCGGCGGCTCGGGAAACGCTCCGATCATTGTCAGAGCAAGCCATTGCTTTGCCGTAATATCCCTCATGCCCTTATCCATTATTGCCTGCAAACGGTTTGCACAGATAAAAATATTTACATAAGCGATCAGACGTTTATCCATATTTTCAAAATCGTACACAGTATCCCTCCAATTGCGCACTATAATTCCTATATACGCATTATACTGCATATATAGGAATTTGTCAATACCGTGTCAGAAAATCCTAAAATGTAATTAGGGTTGCTTTTTTCTTCTTTTTCTGATATAATATATTTAGTATAATAGGGGTATTGGGCAAAAACGAAAAGGATGAATAAATTTTTATGAGAACGGATACCAGAAATATAGTAGCAACGATCGCATATCTTATCGGCATAAGAAAAAGCGCATGGATATCGACCTACGGGAACGAATATCCTGAATTGCTTGCAGACCTTGAAAACAATACTGACGCCACGGCAATAAGATATCTCTGCAAGCTCAGGACTACACTAATGCAGAGATTCAAAAAAACCGACTCGGCAATAATGTACGATTTCAAGAATATCGACCGCATTGAATGGTACGACGCGGAGAATATCAGGCTGCTTGAAAAATGGGGATATACCATACTCCTTGCAAACAAGCGCGCCTCGGATTATTCCCTGCATTTCAACACGCTTATACGGGACAACATCGACAAGTGCCGCGAGCTGTTCCCCCGACTGGATCGTTTGGGACTACATAAAGGATCTTTTTGTTATCCCAAAGTTCACAAACGAAAGCGTACAGAAATTTGAGTTTGCCAAATATATGGAGCACATTGACAATTATCCGTTCCAAGTCTATATACATTGGAAGCCGAAAGACTATGGAAATTTGCTTTATACCGACGGTAAATTTCTTGAAATCCTATACCAGATGAATAACGACTATTTCGGAGACAAAAGCAAATACAAAAACGCCGTGGACGACGTTAAAAACAATATCTACAGCTTTATCGACAACAGCTTTAAAACAGTACTGGCCGTGGACTGCGAAAATTCCGACGTTTATAAGCTCTACGGAATGCTTAAAAATCTCAACAGGGACGAGATAGAAAAAATCGAAAAGATAATCCTCTACGATGACAGGAACACCAACAACGGCTGGGATTACCTTGAAAAATTTATCGGAATACCCGTAGAGCATATAGAAGTGCAGAGAGTTGTGGATCACAAGTCAATAGTGGATATGAGAATGGCTACGGGAATTTGCAGGGAATTTTACAAGAACGACGTTTCTTCATTTATACTTTTATCCAGCGATTCGGATTACTGGGCGCTGATATCGTCCCTCCCCGAAGCGGAATTTTTAGTTGTTATAGAATACTCAAAATGCGGACACGCCATAAGAGATACACTTGACGCGAACGGTACCTATTACTGTTCCCTGGACGATTTCTGCACCGGAAACATAGAGGAACTCAAGCGAGCTGTGCTGTTAAGCGAACTGAACTCACTGCTGCCCGACCTGTTAAGCTACAACGGAAAGGAGCTTGCAAAAATGCTGTTTGAACGCGCCCGTATTGAAGCGGACGAAAACGAGATAACTAACTTTTATAATAAATATATCAAAACCATAAAGCTTACCGTTGACGACGCGGGCAACTTCAGCTTTTCGGTAAATCACTGATACTCTTAAATTTATTTATTATTTTTCGGTTTCCTATTGACAAACGCAGTAACATGGTGTATACTTACAAAAAACATTGAAAGGATTTTCCGAAATGAGAACTGCCGCTTTTACAGAATACAGAGCAAATACAGCAATGGGAAAAGAAGTCATGTACGTGATGTGCCATGGCTTTAGGCTGCTGTACCCAAAACGCTCCGGACGCTGAAGCGGTCCTTTTTCTGCGAATTGTGTATAGTGCGGCTTAAAGCAATGCCTTTAAGCCGCTTTTATTTTTATATAACTTTTAAAGGGGACGATATTTGTGACGGTCAAAACTAATAAAATACATACCCCAAACGATACTGCAATAAAAAGAATTACAGCGGAGGACGAGTTTCACGCCGCTTTTAAGCTTGCGGAAAACGTGTTCATGCAGTTTGAAGCTCCTGCCTTTACCAAACGCGGAGTGGAGAGCTTCCTGTCGTTCCTGTGGGGAAAAAAAGTTAAAGAAATGTTTAAGAACGGCAGCTTCGCAGTATGGAGCTGTTACTGCGGAAATGAGCTTGCCGGCATGATCGCTCTGCGGGACTGCGAGCATATCAGCCTTGCGTTTGTACGCTCCGACTTTCACCGTCAGGGGATAGGACGAATGCTTTACGCCGCGGCAAAAACCGAAGCCTTATCCCACGGTACAAAAAGAATAACTGTAAACGCAAGCGACTGCGGTATACCGTTCTACCATGCTATGGGCTTCCGCAAAACGAACATACAGCTTCTTGCCGACGGCATTCAGTACACTCCCATGGCTGCAAGAATATAATACCCATTGTAATTTATCGGATAATTATACATATTGCAATGTTTTGCAGTCCTCTCGTCGCATGGTTAAATATTCCGATAAACACTTTGTTACAAAGGACTGATAAACAATGTTAAACCATAAAGGCACAAAAATCATCGAGACAGACAGACTTATCCTCCGGCCGTTCAGAAGCGGGGACGCTCCGCTGATGTACAAAAACTGGGCGGGAGACAGGGATGTTACGAGATTTCTTACATGGAACGCTCACCGAAGCGTTTCGGACAGCGAGTTCGTTGTAAATATGTGGGCAGCGGAGTACAACGAAAATTCCTGCTATAACTGGGCGATAGTCCTGAAAGACATCAGCGAACCCATAGGCGGCATAAGCGTTGTCCGTATACATGATAATACCGACGCGGCGGAGATAGGTTACTGTATCGGAAAGAACTGGTGGGGAAACGGAATTATGACCGAAGCTTTTTCTGCGGTAATTCCATATCTTTTTGACGTCGGCTTCAACCGGATCACGGCAGCCCACGCAGTGAAAAATCCTGCTTCCGGACGGGTAATGCAGAAATGCGGTCTGACATATGAGGGAACATTCAGACAGTTTTTCCGTGCGACATCGGGAGAGCTTCTCGACCTTAGCTTTTACGCAATACTGAAAGAAGAGCATAGGTCTTGCAAAAATCCCCAGAAAACGTTATAATGTTTCTGAATTACTGACGATTTACGAAAGGATTTGTTTGCGGTGAAAAAGAAGATACTGCCTATCCCCGACGGCTTCACGCCGGAAGATATCAAGATCGAATCAAGCATATGCACCGGCGAGAAAACTATCGGATTTTACAGCACAGCCGACAAAAAGCTGCATTCCGCCGAGCTTGTCCGCACCAACGCCGATATTGAAGAATTTTACCGTAAATACGGACTTGAAAACGACCGCTGATCGTCCCCCAAAAATACGCTGGGATAAACCTTGCAATCCGCGGAAAAATATGCTATAATTTATTAGAAATTCTGTAATTTGTTAAAGGAGAATATAAAATGAAAGAACTTAATCCAAACGCCAAAATCGAGACCAAATGCCTTCACGCGGGCTATACCCCCAAAAACGGCGAGCCCCGCGTAGTACCCATTGTGCAGAGCACTACCTATGTTTACGACTCCACAGACGACGTTGCCGCAGTTTTTGACGATCCTACCAAAAGCCTTATATACTCGCGGTTTGAGAACCCCACCACCGACGCGGTTGAGAAGAAGATCGCCGCTTTAGAGGGCGGAGTCGCGGCAATGTGCACCTCCAGCGGACAGGCGGCTTCCCTGCTGTCCATACTTAACATCTGCGAAGCCGGCGACAGCTTTATTGCTTCATCGTCCATTTACGGCGGAACCATAAACCTTTTCGGAGTTACCCTGAAAAAAATGGGCATAGAATGCATCTGGGTTGACATTGACGCTACCGAGGAAGAGCTTAGCGCCGCTTTCAAGCCAAACACAAAGGCTGTTTTCGGTGAGACTATAGCTAACCCCGCGCTGACTGTTCTCGATATTGAAAAATGGGCGAAAGCTGCTCACGCACACGGCGTACCGCTTATTGTGGACAATACCTTTGCAACGCCGATACTGTGCCGTCCTATCGAGTGGGGCGCTGATATCGTTATGCACTCCACATCCAAGTACATGGACGGACACGCCGTTCAGGTAGGCGGAGTTATTGTTGACTCGGGCAGATTCGACTGGACGAGCGGAAAATTCCCCTGCATGACCGAGCCTGACGACAGCTATCACGGTATCGTCTACACTGAACAGTACTCCTTTGCCCCTTACATCGTAAAGGCAAGAATGCAGCTTATGAGGGACTTCGGCTGCTATCCCGCAGCAAACAGCTCGTTCCTGCTCAATCTGGGACTGGAGACCCTTCACGTAAGAATGAAACGTTACTGCGAAAACGCGATAACCGCCGCCAAGTTTATCGAAAGCACAGGAAAGGTGAACTTTGTTTCCTACCCTGCGCTGGAAGGAAATAAGTACAAAGCTTTAGCGGATAAATATCTTCCTCTCGGTACAAGCGGCGTAATTTCCTTCTCCATAAAGGGAGGCAGGGATACGGCAGTCAAGTTTATGGACAGCCTTACACTTGCTTCAAATGAAGTGCACGTTGCGGATATCCGCACCTGCGTGCTTCACCCCGCCTCCGCAACACACCGTCAGCTTACCGACGAACAGCTTGCCGCGGCGGGAATCGACGGCGGTCTGATAAGGTTCTCCGTGGGACTTGAAAACATTGAGGATATTCTTGCAGACCTTAAGCAGGCGTTTGATAAAATATAACCGCACCGCAACCGCCGAAAAGTGTGCCAAACAGCACGAACCCGGCGCCTGATATCATAAGTATTTAAATTGATTAAAAAACTGCGCAGACCTGTGTCCGCGCAGTTTTTTAATCCCATAGGCAGCCAATTCAGCACTAAAAACCCCAACGCGGTTTCCTAAAAGCCAACATCTGGTTTTTCCGTTAGTTCAAACCGATTAAAGCCTGAACAGAATACCAGAAAACCGCGGCAAAACAATATTTTGCAAATCAACGGAATTTTTCTCTTCAGAATCCCCCCCGAACCTGTACCAGTCGGTATGTATCAATACTTCGGCAGAAACGTCTTCGTTTTCGGTACACAAAGAATAGCTTTTTTCTGTATCGCTGAAATTGAATACTGCCGCAAGCGTTTCATTTCCGCTTTTCCGTTCAACGGCGTACAGGCAGTTTTCGGTATTATTGCAGTCTATCCACCTGAAACCGTTTCGGTCATAGTCACCCTCATACATGGCGGAGTGCGAAAGATACAGCTTGTTCAGGCTTTTCATGAACTCGCAGAAGCTGTCGTGATTGGGATATTTCAGTATGTTCCAGTCCTGTTCGCGTCTTTCGTCCCACTCGCGGAGCTGACCTATTTCCCCGCCCATAAAGTTCAGCTTCTTGCCGGGGTGCATATACATATACAGATACAAAGCCCTTGCCTGCGGAAATTTATCCTCATACTGACCGTTCATCTTTTGCAGTACCGTAGCCTTTCCGTGGACATTCTCGTCGTGGGAAAAGGGCAGAAGATAATTTTCTCCGTAATAGTACATCATGGAAAATGTAAGCTTATGGTAGTCCCTGATTCTGTATTCGGGAGCCGTTCTAAAGTAATTCAGCGTATCGTTCATAAAGCCCATGTCCCACTTATAGTCGAAACCCAGACCGCCGCTGTCCGCGGACTTTGTCACGCCGGGGTAATTGGTGGAATCCTCCGCTATCAGTATACAGTTCGGAATGCGCTCCTTGAGACCCTTGTTCATGACTCTGATAAATTCAACGCCGCGGCCGTTAACGCCGCGTTTTTCTTCGCCCTGCCAGTACAGTATCCTGCTTATGGCGTCCATTCTTATACCGTCGAAGTGAAATTCTTTAAGCCAGTAATACGCACATGACTGCAAAAAGCTGCGCACCTCTCCGCGGGAGTGCATAAAATTGCTGCTGCCCCATTCGCTTACCCCAACGTCGCTGTGGGGGTATTCGTAAAGCGCGGTGCCGTCGTAATTTCCTATACCGTAGCTGTCAACAGCAAAGTGTACAGGAACAAAATCCATAATAACGCCGATACCGTTTCGGTGGCACTTATCCACAAGCTCCATAAGCTGTTCGACGCTGCCGTACCGCGACGTAGGGCTGAAAAAGCCGGTATTCTGATATCCCCATGATTCGTCGCACGGGTGCTCGCTCAGCGGCATAAACTCGATATAGT
>Ga0224747_10075_pt1 | contig 16926 bp, 12 predicted proteins | sample LIM_F_Water_Pos_FD_182999 | JGI IMG/M metagenome (GOLD analysis project Ga0224747, IMG submission 182999) | Enriched cells from gastrointestinal tract of the lab mouse from Pacific Northwest National Laboratory (PNNL), Richland, Washington... | ecosystem: Host-associated > Mammals > Digestive... | reverse complement strand
TATAAGGCCGACGGCCCGCTCACCAGATTGCTGCTGCTGGTGGTGGCCATCGACGATGCGGTGGGCCTGGTCCTGTTTTCCGCTTCCTTCGGGGTGGCGACCGCACTGGAGAGCGGCCGGGTCAGTCTGCTGACCGTGCTGGTGGAGCCCCTGGTAGAGATTGTGCTGTCCCTGGTGCTGGGCGGCGTGGCAGGCTGGGTGCTGTACCGGGTGGAACGGTTCTTCCACTCCCGCAGCAAGCGCCTGTCCATCTCTATCGGGTTTGTGCTGCTGACGGTGGGGCTGTCCATGGCGGAGTTTGAGGTGGGCGGTGTCCGCTGCGGATTCAGCCTGCTGCTGGTGTGCATGATGACCGGTACTGTGTTCTGCAATATCTGCGACTTCTCCGAGGAGCTTATGGGCCGCGTGGACAGCTGGACGGCGCCTCTGTTCGTGCTGTTTTTCGTGCTGTCCGGCGCGGAGCTGAATCTGCGGGTGCTGGCCAATCCTCTGGTACTGCTGATCGGGGTGATATATATTGCCTCCCGCTCTCTGGGCAAGTACCTGGGAGCCTACGGCAGCTGCAGGACAACCGGGTGCAATGAGAGCATCACCAAATATCTGGGCATCACCCTGCTGCCTCAGGCCGGCGTAGCTCTGGGTATGGCGCTGACTGCCCAGCAGCTGTCTGATGGCGAGGTGGTGCGCAATGTCGTGCTTTTCTCCGTCCTGGTCTATGAGCTGGTGGGTCCCGCATTGACAAAACGGGCTCTGATTGCCGCCGGGGAGATTCGCGAGGAAGGCCGGACCAGCGCCCGGACCAAAAACAAGCCCCGGAAGCCGGTCCATTTAGGGGAATAAAGGAAATTTATCCGAATCTTTACTTGACATTTCTGCCTATGAATGGTATGCTAACGATGTGTTCGAAAATGTACAAATTAGTCACCGCATGGCGAAACCCTGACCGTCTTCCGGCTTTGCCGCAGTGAGCTTCTTTTGCATTTACTTCAATTCTTAGGAGGCAATCACCATGAACAACGGAACCGTAAAATGGTTCAACGCGGAGAAGGGCTACGGCTTTATCTCCAATGATGACGGGAGCGGCGATGTGTTTGTCCATTTCTCCGCCATCCAGGGAACCGGCTACCGCACCCTCACCGAGGGGCAGAAGGTCACCTATGAGGTGGAGCCGGACCCCAAGAACAGCAGCAAGCTGCGGGCGGTAAACGTCACGGCGGTCTGATTCCCCGTTTTTCTGAAAATGCTGGGCGGTCCTCCGGAAGGAGGGCCGCCCTCTTTTTCAAAACAGGATAATTCCGGCAGACAGCTTCCGCCCGGAAAGGGGGTGGAGCTTCACTTTTCTGCCTTGCCCGGCGTTTCACCGATGGTCCGGCGAATATGCTCCTTGAGCTTTTCAAAGGTCTCCGGGCTGAGATCGTGTTCCACCCGGCAGGCATCGGCGGAGGCTGATGCCTCGTCTATCCCCAGATAGATGAAAAACTCCGTCAGCATCCGGTGCCGTTCATAAATCTGCTCCGCGACCGTCTGCCCGGAGGGCAGCAGCCGGATCAAACCGTCCTGGTCCATCTCAATATGGCCGCTCTCCCGGAGCTTTTTCATGGCGACGCTGACGCTGGGCTTGGAGAAGTGCAGCTCATTGGCGATATCGATGGAGCGGACCGTGCCCCGTCTTCTCCCGATGACCAGAATCGCCTCCAGATAATCCTCCGCTGATTCGTAGACGCGCATATGTGCCTCCGTTCTCAGGCCGCCCTCCGGCGGCGCTGCCGTTCCTGATTCGTTATCAACAGGATAACACAACCGGCGCTGTTTCGCAAGGCCCTGTGCGGAAGCGGGGCCTTTACAGCGCAAAAAGGTGACGCCCTATTAAGTTTTTGCCCGTTCCGGCCGAAGAAGTAATTGGTTTCGAAACCCCAATACAACAAGAATCAAGGAGAAGCCTATGAAAAATTATCGTATGGAGATTGTGCGCTGACCGGGAGGTTTGTGTATCAACAAAATATGACCAAGCCTCCCAAAAGGATGTTTACTGACAACTTTTAGGAGGAAAATCCATTTGACCAGAGAAAACAAGCGAAAAACATTTGAAAAAGGCTACTATAAAACCCACCCCTGCCATGACAGCTTTATCTGCCGGGTCTGCGGGCGGCTTGTGGTCCCGGAGGGGGCCGGGAGCGGCCACCGCAACCATTGCCCCAACTGCCTGCACAGCCTCCACGTAGACGTGGAGCCCGGAGACCGGGCCTCGGACTGCGGCGGGCTCATGGAACCCATCGCCGTCTGGGTGCGCAAAAACGGCGAGTGGGCGGTCATCCACCGGTGCCGCCGGTGCGGCGGACTGTCGTCCAACCGGGTTGCGGCAGACGACAACCCCATGAAGCTGATGTCCATCGCTATGAAGCCGGTGGCCTTCCCGCCGTTCCCCCTGGAGCGGATTGAGGAGATGACCGTGCTGATGGCTGGAGATGGAACGCTGAAATAATTCCAGGAACCTGTATTCATGACCGGAGAAAGCCGGTCCCAAAGGGAAAATAGGTTGAACTTTGGCATCGGAAATCGCAGTTTGTGGTAACGAAGAAGGATATATTACGGATATCGGAAAAAATGTCCTCCCTGATGCCAGGGAGGACATTTTTTATCACATCCGCCGTGCCCGGGCAGGCGCGAGCTTCCTGCACCAGCCTTTCACGTGCCAGCCCACGGTTTCGCTCACCTCGCGGGAGGCAACCATCTTGTCCGCCAGGGTCAGCAGCCAGGCCTCCGAACTCCTGGGCCAGGAGGCCAGCGGGAACATGTGGCTGGCGATGGCGTCCTTCTGCCGCTGGTCCAGACCGAACATCCGCCCCGCACGGTGGGCGGCGTGGGAGCCGTGGATGAACGCGTGCATATGCCGCACCCTCTCCCAGCCGGAATAGCGGTGCATATACCGCTTGTGCCGCTCGCTCTGCCAGTCATAGCCAAAAAAGTCGTGGAGCAGGGCCGCGCGGGTCAGCGCACGAACCCGGTCCTCTTTCAGGCGGAACCTGCGGGCCAGCCGGTAGGCGCACTTGGCCGTATCCACCGAATGAATATACAAAGAGTTTTCCCCGCCGTGGTGGGGGCAGCTGCGCAGCTGCAAAAAAAGAGGGTGGGTCAGAATATCCTCTGTCATTTCCTGAAAATTTTCTGTCAAGGAAACAACCTCCTTTTTATCGATACATGTATTATCCCACGTGCCTGCGTCAAATGCAAGGGAAAATACTGGCAGACTTTCTTAAAATATTTTTAACTGAAAGGTGCTTCCGCCGGAAAAACGCCTTGCGCATCCCGGCGGTTTGGTGCATAATGAGGGATACGAACGATCGCGCCTGCCAAGGAGGACGCCGCTATGAACAAGAAACGCATCCGGCAGCTGACCGGCAGCTTGCTGCGCCGGGCCGCCACCCAGCCCGCCGCCAGATATCTCGGACCCCGCCGCGCCCTGCTGCGGCAGTGGCTGGAGGAGGAAAACTACCTCCAGCGGTTCATCCCACTCTGCGACGGCAGGCGCATATCCTGCGCCGCCGTGTTGGATCTGTGCCAGGAGGAGCTGGATACGCTGTCTCCCCGCCCGGAGGAGGGGTGGCTGGCCTTTACCTATGACTTTGCCCGGAAATCCATGTTTCCGGAGCCGGATTTTGAGCCCCGCCGGGAGCGTCACGGTCCGGGGGCGGTCTTTTTCCTGTCGCTGCTCCAGGCGCTTTTTGACGCCGGGCGGACCAAGGCGCCGCCGGACCCCCTGTGGGACCTGGCGCTGCTGGAGGAGGACGAACTGGCCGGCAGCGCTCACCAGGACAGCTACCGGTTGTTTCTGCGCGCCTGGCGGCGGGAATTTGTCTATGAGATGATGCGCCTGGGGCTGGAGGTCACCCCCTGGCGGACGCTGGAACATATCGCGGGAGTCCACCATGTTGCCGTCAGTGTGGCCCGGGACATGAGGAGGGCGGGGGTGCCCATCGACCTGCCGCTGGTGTCCGCCGCTGCGGCGGGGCATGATATCGGTAAATTCGGCTGCCGCCCCGGCGAGCGGGTGCCCTATCTGCACTACTATTATACCGGCGTATGGTTCCTTCGCCGCCATATGGAGGATGTGGGCTATGTGGCCGCCAACCATTCGGTGTGGGACCTGGAGCTGGACTGTCTGTCGGCGGAGAGCCTGGCTCTGATCTACGCCGATTTCCGGGTGAAGCAGGACCGGGGCGCAGACGGCAGGGAAATCACCCGGATTTCCACCCTGGCCGAGGCCTTTGAGGTTATTCTGAACAAGCTGGACAACGTCACCAACGAAAAGCGCACCCGGTACACCTTCGTATATGCCAAGCTCCGGGATTTTGAGCGCTATATGGAGAGCCTGGGGGTGGATACTTCCCTGTCCGGCGGGTTTGCCGGTCCCGCGCCCCGGGTGGATGCGGCCCTTATGGAACCCGCGCAGGCGGTGGAGGCCCTGCGGATGATGGGCGTGGAGCATAACGTGGCCCTCATGAGCCGCCTTACCGGACAGCGCAGCTTCGCGGGACTGCTGGAGCAGGCCCGGGGAGAGACGGACTGGCGGCGCCTGCGGGCGACCCTGGGCGTACTGGAGTCCTATTCCGTCTATCTCAGCCGTGGCCAGAAGATTCAGACCCTGGCCTTTCTCTACGAATTGCTGATGCACCGGGAGGGGGATATCCGCCGGCAGGCCGCAGCCCTCATGGGGGAGATCATTGCCCGGTTCCACGCGGGCTACGCCAAGGAGACGCCCGACGGCTGCACCTCCGACAGCCGGGAGGAGTCCGGCCTGGACCAGTGGCGGCTGTATCTGGCCAGGCTCATCCGCCCGGACCGGAAGCTCATGGCCCAGCATCGCCGGTGGATCAGCTTCACTTTGAAGATGGTGGTGAACTCCGTTCTGGAGAAGTGTCCGCCGAACCGGCGGAGCCTCTTTCTCCAGGAATTTCTCCGTTACTACCGCCGGCCGGAACGGCTGGAGGACGAAACCGCTTTCCAGCTGCTTGAGACCGCCACGGCCCTGCCGGTGGAGGTCCTGGAGGACCGGCAGCGGTATGACCTGCTCTTCTTCGCCCAGGCCCTTTCCTCCCGGCGGGATGTGACGGTGCGCACGGCGGCGGTGCTGCTGCTGGACTATCTCCGACCGGCCATCTCCACCCAGGATGTGCTGCTGGGCGCCCTGCGGGAAGTGGACTGCCGGGACTGCCGCTCTCTGGCGCTGCTGCGGGAGGAGGCTATGGGGGAGATCACCGGCCGGGACGATCCGGCGGGCCTGCCCCGGGAGGCGGTATCCGAGATGTTCCTGGACAACCTGAAAGCCGCTACCCCCTGGATCCTCAAGGAGGTCAACATCCGTCTGCTGGCCCGGTTTGCCAGGAGCGGCGGCGGGAGCCTGCTGCACATCGCCGCCCACTTCACCAACCTGGTGAAGGTCAGCGACCGGGTTACGGTCCGCCACGCGGCGGGCGGCGCCCTGCTTTCCGTCGCCCCCCTGCTCTCGGCGGAGGAGCGCAACGAGGTGGCGGTGGAGCTGTGCCGGGGGCTGGAGATCGGGCAGCAGGAATTTGCCAAGTATATTCCCGGCTATCTGGGCCGGTTCTGCCTATGGCTGCCTCCGGTGCAGCTGGAGGAGGTTCTCAGCGAGCTGGAGGAATCCCTGTCCTCCTCCAACGCCCGGGTGGCCTCCGCTGCCCTGGATGCCGTGGGGGTGATCTACGAGGAGTACGACACTTACCGGGTTCGCTTTCCCGAGGAGGACGAGGTCTACCGCCGCCGCCGGGAGCGGCTGCTGGGGATGCTCCTCCGGGGACTGGCAGGATTCCGGCCCGCAGTACGTCAGGAGGCGCTGTTTCTTCTGGGCCGCCATGTGTTTGGCTCCGGCGTGCTGGGGGTACACGAGAAGCGCCGGGCCTTCCTGCTGACCCAGAAGAAGCTCCTGGCTCTTCTGGGGGAGGACCAGGGGGACGAGCTGACCTTCTACTACAGGGCGGCCATGCTGGGGCGGCTGTACCGGTTTTTGACGGAACAGGAGCTGCTTCACGGCGGCTTCCGGTTTGAGGCTCCCAGGCCTGTCGCCTTTTTCCCCGGGACCTTCGATCCCTTCACCCTATCCCACAAAGGGATTGTCCGGGCCATCCGGGACCTGGGATATGAGGTGCTGCTGGCCATTGACGAGTTTTCCTGGTCCAAGAAGACCCAGCCTCACCGCATCCGCCGCAGGCTGGCCGCGCTGTCCACGGCGGATGAATTCCACGTATCCATTTTCCCGGAGAATTTTCCGGTGAACATCGCCAATCCAGAGAATCTGGCGGCGCTCCGCGCCGCTTTCCCGGGCCGGAAGGTGGCCATCGTGGCGGGCAGCGACGTGGTGGCCGGGGCCTCCTGCTACCGGGCGGAGCCCCGGGAGAATTCCATCCACACCTTCGATCATATCATCTTCCGCCGGGACCAGGGAGGGCGGGACGTTCACGACTACAGCGCCATTGCCGGACAGGTGGTGGAGCTGCAGCTGCCCACCCATCTGGAGGAGATCAGCTCCACCCGCATTCGGGAGGCCATCGATCAGGGCCGGGACGTGTCCAATCTCATCGACCCGGTGGCCCAGGAGTTTATCTACCTTCACGGCCTGTATCTCCGGGAGCCTCAGGACAAGCCCCTGCTGCGCCTGGAGGAGCTGAATTTTCAGCGGTGCCTGGAGCTGGACGGGGAGACGGAGGCGTCCCTGCGCGCTTCGGTTCTGGCGGGATATCCGGAGTCTGAGGGCCTTTTCGGGGTCCTGCGTCGGCTGGGGGACCACCTGTGCATCCTCCGCCGGGGCGAGACGCCCCTGGGCTTTGCCAGCTTTCAATGCCTGGAGTCCTCCCGCCTTTTCTCGCGGCTGGGCAACGCCCAGCTGGCGGCCTTCATCCGCCGGGAAACCGGCGGGCGGGTGCTGGTTATCAGCGGCATTTACGTCCCCAAGAGCGCCGGGCAGCTGGATTTGTGCCAGCTGCTTCTGACGGAGGTCCTGACCCTGGCCCTGCGGCAGGAGTTCACCTTCGCCCTCTACTGTCCGGCGGAGGCCACGGTGCCCTATGTCCGGGAGATTCTCGATCTCCAGGGCTTTGTTACCGCCCCGATGACGGACCACGGACAGGAGCTGCTCACCGTAGACATGCGCCGCCCCATCGTACTCACCCGCAATATCGAGACCACCGTCAAGGCCCCTCTCAGTACCAATCCCAGGGTACTCTCTGCCGTTTCCGCCGCCCACCGGCGGCTGCAGAAGGCGCTGACAGAGATGTATCCCGGCTGCCTGGTGCTGTCCATGTCGGCGGGTGTGGTATACCAGCGGCTGCTGCGGCGCATCGCGGCCTGCAACGGCGTCCCGCCCCATCCCACAGAGCCCCGGACGCTGGGGGAGTGCATCTGTGTACCCTTTGGAAAAATCCTCCGGGGGGTGGCGGTGCCCAATACCGTCACAAAGACCCTGCACACAGACAAGGTCTATGATCCGGATATCTCCCGCTTTTCCGTGGAGGCCTACCCCTTCTATGCCTCTCTGTCCGACCAGGTGCGGACCATCCGGGCCTTTGACCGGCCGGTGATCCTGGTGGACGACATGCTCCACGATGGAAAACGCATCCGGGCTATCGCGCCCCTGCTCTCGGAGACCGGCACCCAGGTGCGGCAGGTACTGGTGGGCTATCTCACCGGCATGGGCCGGGACACCATGGAGCAGCTGGGCTACCCGGTGGACAGCATCTACTATCTGCCCAACCTCCGCCTGCGCTTTGTGGAATCCACCCTGTACCCCTTCATCGGCGGCGACACCGTACGCCGCCGGGAGCCCATGGCCGGAGGGCTTCACCCGGCGGTGAACCGGATATTCCCCTACGCCGCGCCGGATTTCAGCGAGGACTGCGCCGATGGCTCCACCTACCATCTGAGCCTGTGCTGTCTGGAAAACGCCCGGGATATCCTGCTCACGCTGGAGACGGAATACCGGGCCCTCTATGCCCGAAATCTGACCCTCAGCCGCCTGGGGGAGGCGGTGATTCTGCCTCTCTGCCCGGATAAGGGCAGCTGCATGTCCTACGACCTCAGCCGGGCCGCGTCCACCTATCTGGACAACGATATTGAAATGCTCAAGCGGCTCCAGGCCAATTTCAAAATTGTGATAGGGTGAGCGAAATGACATACTTTCCACAACAAAGCCATGTAACATGTGAAACCGGCGGACTTTCCTGTAGACCCCCGGTCAGAAAAGAGAAGTACCGCGTTCATCTCCTGGCCCTGGGGGATGTGGGCAGCACCCTGGCCCTGGGCCTGCGGCTCATGGGCGGGGACGTGATTTCCTCTATCGGCATCTGTGATCTGCGGGAAAACGTGCCCCAGCGGTGGGAGTTCGAGCTGAACCAGATCGCCGCCCCGGGAGATACCTGTTTTCCGCCGGTGGAGATTGTTTCCCCGGAATGTCTGATGGACTGCGACGTGTTTCTTTTCTGCGCATCCCGGTTTGTACCGGATACGGCGGTGAAAAGCGGGGATGTGCGCATGGCCCAGTATGAGCTGAACCGCCCTCTGGTGGCCGGCTACGCCCGCATGGCCCGGGAAAGGGGGTTTCAGGGTATGTTCTGCGTAGTCAGTGACCCGGTGGACCCCCTGTGCCGGGCGGCCCTGCTGGAGAGCGGCCTGTCCGCCGGACAGATTCGGGGCTTTGGCCTGGGGGTGATGGATGCCAGGGCCAGGTACTATGCAAAGAAGGATCCCCGTTTTGCCTCCTATCTCATAGATGGACGCGCTTTCGGCCCCCACGGGGAGGGCCTGGTGATTGCCAACTCCGTCTCCCGGTATGATGATGCCCTCTCCCGTGAGCTGACGGAACAGACCAAACACGCCAATTTGGACATGCGCGCTCTGGGCTACAAGCCCTATGTGGCTCCGGCTCTGTCCTCCGGCGCTCTGAGCCTGCTGGCCTGCCTGCGGGGAGAGTGGCACCACTCGTCCGTCTGGCTGGAAGGGATCTACTTCGGCATCCGCAACCGCCTGACAGACGGCGGGATCGAGATGGAGCGCCTCCCCCTGCCGGAGCCCTTGCTGGAGCGCATCCGGGGAGCGATGGAAGATTTGAAAGCGATTCCCTGAAAGGCAATTCCCTGAGCTGAGTCTGCGGCCCGGAGCCTATTGGCCCTGGGCCGCCGGCTGTTTCAGAGGATCAAAAAGAGCTTTGCGTTTGTGCTGGATTTGTTGCAAGCCCAACCGTTCCAACCGGCAACGGTCGTACATTTTTATCTGGAAATTGGCATGAAAGCGGTTCCGGCAGGTATTTGCGGGGAAATTCCTTACTCCGCAGCCTCCTGCCTCCACTCCGTCGCGCGGCGGGTGAAGGTCTTGCGGGAGATACCCAGCTGTCTCCCCGCCTCCGTGGCGGAGATATACCCGTTCTTCCAGTCCTCCGCCAGCTCATCAAAGCCCTCCGGCATAGGGATGCGCGCGGGGCCGAAGCGGACTCCCCGTTCCTTGGCTGCGGCGATCCCCTCCGCCTGCCTCTGGCGGAGGAATTCCCGCTCTGTCTGCGCCACGTAACTGAGGAGCTGGAGGACGATGTCCGCCACCAGCGTGCCGGTCAGGTCCCGGCCCTCCCGGGTGTCCAGCAGGGGCATGTCCAATACGACAATGGCCGCTCGCTTGGTTTTGGTAATATAGGCCCATTGTTCCAGAATCTCATCATAGTTCCGGCCAAGACGGTCGATGCTCTTGATGACCAGAACGTCTCCGGAACGGAGCGCTCGCGCCAGGCGCTGATACAGCGGGCGGTCAAAGTTTTTCCCGGACTGCTTTTCTACCGTAATACGCTCTTCCGCTACGCCGAAATCCTTCAATGCCGCCAGCTGCCGGTCCTCTTTTTGGCTCCGGGTGGACACGCGGGCGTAGCCGTACATGATGCCTGTCATTCCTGCGCTCCTCTCTTTCTTTATGGATATTACAGTATTATAACGGCAAATTGGGAATTCGTGGGCTTTGTTTTACAAAACAGGGAAAAGAAAAGGGCCTGAAAGCAGATGCTTTCAGGCCCTTTTCATCATTTTAAGCGTTCATCCCCGGCCAAGTAGTATACAACCTGTCCGGGAGGGGGAGGGAGGAGTACCTGTGGCAGAAGATCGCAAGGGCCTCCCCTGCGGAACCACAACCCGGTACACCGTTTTCAAGTTCCGCCTCTACCCCACGCCGGAACAGGCGGAGCTGATGGACAAAACCTTCCACTGCTGCCGGTATCTCTGGAACAGGATGCTGACCGATGCGCGTGAGTTCTACGCCGCTACGGACCTGCAGTATATCCCCACCCCTGCCCATTATAAAAAGGAAGCGCCCTTCCTGAAAGAGGTGGACAGTCAGGCGCTGTGTACGGTTCACCAGAATCTGCGCCAGGCGTACCTGAACTTCTTCCGGAACCCTGCGGCTTTTCAGTATCCGCGGTTCAAGGCCAAGAAGGACCGGGTAAATTCCTTCACCGTCTACTGCCGCCCCTACCGTACCGGCCCGTCCATTTACCTGACGGGTACCGGCATCCAGATGCCCAAGCTGGGGCACATCAGGGCGAATCTCCACCGCAAACCGCTCCGCTGGTGGACGCTGGTTTCCGCCGCAGTCAGTAAGAGCCGGTCGGGGAAATATTTCTGCTCTATTTCTTTCAAATGTACTGCCAAAGAAGCGGAGCCGGTTCCGCCTGTCCGTGTCCTGGAGCTGAATTACTCCTCAGCCCGCCTCTATGTGGACAGCGAGGGCAGCAGCCCGAATCCGCCGGACCAGACAAAATCCCGGGAAAAGCTGGCGCGGATGCAGCGGAAGCTCTCCCGGATGGAACGAGGCTCCAACAACTACAACCAGCAGCTGCAAAAAATCCGGCTGCTCCATGAACACATTGCCAATCAGCGGAAGGACTTCCTCCACAAGGAATCCCGGCGGATAGCCAACGACTGGGACGCTGTGCGTGTGAAGCAGGAAGCGCTGCGGGGTGAAAACGCCGGGTTCGGGATGTTTCTGGAGTTTTTGCAATACAAACTGGAACGGCAGGGAAAACAATATATCGTTGCGCCATCCTGATAGATCCGCCGGTTGGGACGCCGGCGATATGCCCGGGCGGGTCCGGGAAGCGTTGATTGGAACGGCAGAACGTCTGCCGCTGCGATGAACGCTTCCCGCAAACCACGTACGGGAAGAAGAGAAGGCAGACCGGCTTGACCGGTGCGCCCAAAGCCCTGCGGGGCAGTCCACTCAGCATAATATATCGATTACATCGGGCGCAAGGGACTGTGCCCCGGCGGCTAAGGAGGCTATCATGCTGAAAATTTCATTGACACCAGGCGAGTACCTGACCATCGGGGACAACATCGTTGTCCAGCTCTACCGCTCGGAGGGCGGACGCTCCTATCTGGCCATTGACGCCCCCCGGGAGATTCCCATTGTACGGGGCGCGGTGCTGGAGCGGGAAGGCGGCCAGCGTCCCGAGCATCTGGCGGAGGTCCCGAAGAAGGGACACCGCTCCGCGTTACCCCTTTAGGTTTCACCCGGCTGCGCGAGCCGGTTGGAATATCATACTGCGCCAAACCGCTCATGTGACCAAAGGCCACGGCCTTGAACGGGAGGGCGCACCACCCCAGCGCCGGAAAGGGATTATTCTGGCGCGACGGAAACCGTATAACCCAACAAATTTATTTTATTGAAAGGAAGCAATAAAATGAGAATCCAACACAACATCGCGGCTATGAACGCATACCGCAACTACAACCTGAACACCTCCGCCGTCTCCAAGAACCTGGAGAAGCTGTCCTCTGGCTACAAGATCAACCGCGCCGGTGACGACGCCGCCGGTCTGGCCATTTCCGAGAAGATGCGCGCTCAGATCACCGGCCTGGATGCCGCCAGCAAGAACGTCAAGGACGGTATCTCCCTAGTAAAGACCGCTGAAGGCGCCATGCAGGAGATTCAGGACATGCTCAACTGCATGAGCAAATTGAGAGAACTCCAATCTCCATAGCAGGCATCCGCGTATGCGATCGCCCTGTCCATGTTGGAGCTATCGTCATAAATTCCTATTTGGCTATCCTTGTACGCTTCGACAATACGTTTATAGCCGGAATAGATATGCGGCCGTATGGAAAAAAACGTTTGCTCCAACAAGGGATGCGGCCTCCACCAAAGTGTTGCCTTTTTATTCTGCGAAAAAAAAGCGAACACGCTTTGCAGCTTGCGGAGATAAGCGGTTCCATCCCCCATCGTATGCGCTAGCGCAAACTCCAGCGAAAGATTATACAGCACTGTCATTCTGGGAGAATCCGGCGGGCCTAGCATGTCCCGCCATGCCGGCGAAATACTATACGCCTCTTTTTTTCCCAGTAGGACCTTGTCCACTTTGGGTGATCCCAAGGCAACTATCTTTTCCTGCACCTGGCTCAATTGCGCATCCGGGTTATAGCGCAAAATTCCTTGGACATACTGTGCCCGAACCGTTTCAGATTGAACAAAAATTCTATCGGCATAAAAGATACCGGCAGTATCGCAAATGCTCTGATCCACCTCTTCGCTGTGAACAATATAGGGGACGTAAACCAGCATATCTGTCAGCCGACTCAGCCTGCCTGCATAAAAATCCGGATGGACGCTGGTTACAAAATTGCCGTTATCGTATGGATTATGGATGTAAACGGCATCCGGTCTGCGCGCCTCAAAATCATATGAGCCGTACTGGATAACCGGCACATAAGCGGGATACTGGCTCCCCTCATAGTGCATAGCACCCAAGCTGCCGTCAGGATTTCTATCATAGTAGGGAATTGGAATCACGTATGCAACCGTATGCTCATCCTTTTCCGCCGCACGCCAGATACTTTCCATGGAATCCCACATCGATGCCTTATAGGGCAGAAACACCATTTCCTTGTACACTTTTATATCTTTTTTAATGCTGTTGCCTGCCCGGATTAACGCTCGGTTCAGGACTTTATAAATCTTGTATTCATTTTCCCACTCACCGCGCTCAATCTTCTGATAACACTGGTATATTTCCTCACAATACTGCTCCAACAAACCGACTGCGGCAGTTCCTTCCCCCTCTTCGGCTTCTATCAAGTTTCCCAAATGGACCGCACTCTCCTGGCACTGCTGCAGCAGCGCCAGGGCAGATGCGGTCTGTTCCGTTTTCAGAAACCGTCTGACTTCCGCCTGCGCTTCATCAAGGAGCTGTAGCAGCCCCTCCACCTGCTTCATTTGGAACTTCCGCATACAGTATTCAACTCCCAACTTGATTTCTACCTATGTCTATTCCGTCCGCTCGATCAAATACGCTACTTGACGGCATGCCGCACTTTGCTTCAAGGCCTCCGCTGCTGGGTCACCTGCCGGAAACGTCCGCAGCAGAGCCTGTACCCGCTCTGCCAAAGCAAGCAGCTCCGGAGATGTCTGGCGGCACTGGCTTTTCTCCAGCTGCTTCAGCAAGAATTCTACCATCAGCTTCTGCTCAGGACAGTTCTCCAACCCCTCCCGCAGAAGCCGTACATATGCCGCAGAATCCCCGGCCTCCATAGCCCAGAAAGCCCTGCCGCAATACCATCCAAACCGGTGAAGGGGCGGCAAGAGGCAGATATTCTCGCTGCAAAGCAAGTCGCGCGCGTAATACGCCGACAGGAACGCGCCCTCCACCTTAGCAAATGCCCGGCTGAGTGCGATTCCCTGCTCCACGTTCGCCCAGGTACAGTGCCGCACAGCAGCCAAAACCAGAGCCCTGGCCCAAGCCAGCGGCGGCAGCTCTTCCCAATTGTCTCTCGCCGCTGAAATAGCCAGCTCCGCCAGCGGTCCATTCTGGCGCGCCATCTGTTCGGCCAAACGGTCCATTTCCTCTACTTTCAGCGGATTCTCTGGAGGAGGGAAGCAGACCCCCTTCCCCAGCGCATGTTCCAGGGCGGCAATCGGGAACTCCTCCCAGCGGTCCACCTTGCCCAGGCAACGCTCTAGCTCATCCCTGCAACCCGTTTCCAGTATTGCAGCAGCAGCCCCCAGACTGCAGCACTCCAATAAGGGCAGATATAACGTATATGCGGGCCGGCAAATCCCTGCCTGCTCCTCTTCTTTCCGAAAGGCCGGAAAAAAGGTCATCGTCCCCTCCCGGACAAAAGCCTGTCTCCGTGCTTCCGCGTCCTTCCGAGAGGGTTCGGCCCAGCAGATTTCCCTGTACAGCTTCAATACCAAATCTGCCGTTTCCTGGCTGCTCCTGCTGTGTAGCCTTTGCAGCGTGCGGACAGCATTTTCCGTCTGCGCCGTGTCCAAAATGTGTCCGTCAACAGCCTCCAGCTGCTCCTTCGCCGGTTCCGGCCAGTTTTCCTCCAAGTACGCATTGGCCAGCAAAAGGCGCATGTCCATCTCCCAGTAAGGCGGCTCAGTCATTACCGCATCATTCAGCCGGAGATTGCTGCTGCCCCCATCCCTCAACTGGCGCAGCGCCTGCTGGTAAGCTTCGCACCGTTCGATGCAGTCTTTATAGTGTTTCTGTTCCCAGTCATGAAAAGCTGCAAAATAATTGACATCCAGCCGGATAACCGGTGAATCAGGAAACCAGTGTTCCGCCCGCCGGATATCCCCCTCCAGCTCCGGCCTTTTCCGGAGGCTGGAATCCTGTACTGCATAGCGTAGGATGGAGGGCCCAAAGCTCTGCCAGCCCGGCTTTTTTGCTTCCACCATCCGTACACCTTGCCGGAGTTCCTCCTGATACCAGCTTTCTCCCTGACTGCTTTCAATAATCTGGAGGCGTATGCGTAGATCGTCCGGTTTCCGCTCTCTCTCCTTCCGCAGCAGCGTCAGGTTCCTCATCCGCTTTTCTTTCCCGGCTGCACCCTCCATATCCGCATATCCATCATGATGAAGGATCGTCGCGCTCAGTCTGCGTACCAAAAAATCAGGCCCAGCATTCCGGAAGGCCCAGCGCTCATGAATACAGCCCTCGTACCGCTCTCCCGTGGACATCCTCAGAAGCCGCACAGCTGTCACATCCGCAAAACGGCCACCTGCCTTATAGCTGCCATAATTTCGGATAATGACGGAGGCGGCATCTTCTCCCGCCCGGGGCAGCCAAGCGGCCAGCTCGGAGATGTCCTGGCCTAGCCATTCATCAGCGTCAACTGTCAGATACCACGCTCCACAGCACCGCTCCATTACAGCGTTCCGAGCTGCGGCAAAGTCATCGATCCATGGGAAATCAAAGAGGATATCTGCATACCGTTCCGCAACGCTCCGGCTGCCATCGGTGGAGCCGGTATCTGCCATCACCAGCTCACAGGAAACAGACTCACGCAGAAGCTGGAGCGATTTCAGGCATCGCTCCAGACAGCGGATTTCATTTTTGAAAATGATGCCAATAGACAGCAGAGGCTTTTGCACAAAACTTCCTTCCTTTCCTATACAGGGCGGTCGGGAAAACCGGAGGTTCCCCGACTCTCCCCACAGTCCTGGAAAAGGCGGGCCGGGCATGGGCCCGGCCCGCCTTGGGGATTATGCTGCAAAAAGTTTGCTTGCTCCGGGGATTAGCCCAGCAGCTGCAGGACGCCCTGGGGAATCTGGTTGGCCTGGGCCAGCATGGCCTGGGCGGACTGCACCAGAATGTTGTTCTTGGTGTAGGCCATCATTTCCTCGGCGACATCGGTGTCGCGGATGGTAGACTCGGCATCCTGGATGTTCTCCTTCATGACGCTCAGGTTGTTGCTGGTATGCTCCAGACGGTTCTGGGTTGCACCCAGCGTACCACGGACGGATGACACGGTATTAATGGCGTTCTTAATGGTGTTGATAGCGGCAGAGGCGCCGGCCTGGGTACCAATATTCACAGTGTTGATCCCCAGGGACTTGACGTGCATATCCTTGATGCGGACCCGCAGCTGGTTATAGCTGTCGGAGGTGTCGCCGATCTGCAGCACCAGACCGCCGGACTGGGTATCCTTGTTGGCACTCAGACGAATGCCGGCTCCAGGAGCAACGCCGGTCGCTGCTGCATTGCCTGCTGCATCGACCTCATTGATTGCATCTGTTACATTCAGGCCGGTTACTTCCTTGATCTTGGCAATGTTCTGGGCAAAGTTCGCATTGGCCGCTTTGAGACCATCCTTACCGCCAACCAGAACGGTAACATCCTTGTCAAGACCTGCGGTAGCATCCATACCCGTACCAGTCGGACCGGTGTGGGTCGCGGTCAACATAACAAACTTATGACCATTGATGGTGAAAACGGCGTCGTCGTAATTGGTGCCATCGTACACGGTAATGGAATCCGCGCTGATTTCGCGGCCCACATCCTGCGGAGCCTGAACAATATCAACGCCCAGCTTTTCAGTCGCAACCGCACCTGTCGCAGCAGTCGTTGTGGCGGAATCTATGGCCGCAATTTTCGGAATATCGGTGCCCACTTCCTTGGCCTTAAAGGTAAAGGTACCCGCGTCATCAGAAGTAATGTTATAATTCTGAGCCAGCTCGCTCTTGTTCAGCTCACCAAGAATCGCAGCATCCAGTTCAGCAACCGTAGGCGCTCCATCAGTGATCGTATACTTTGTCCCATCGGCAGCAATCAGCTGCGTAACATCCCCGTCGGCGTCCTTTGCTGCAGTGAAGGACAGGGTGTAGGACTTGTTGTTGTCTAAAGCGACAGTAAACTCAAACTTGTCGTTTTCCGCCAAGGCCGTCGGCAGGGTAATGGGAGCATCGTTTGCATATTCGCCATAGACACCTGCGGAGGAGGTGCTGGTGACGTTGCCGCCGATTTCAACGCTTCTAGCTGCAGCCGCGCCGCTGCCTTCCAGAGAGCCGTCCAGCAGCTTGATGCCGTTGAAGTTGGCACTGTCAGCGATACGGTCAATTTCGCTCTTCAGCTGATCGACCTCAGCCTGGAGGTTCTCACGG
>Ga0224747_10074_pt1 | contig 16980 bp, 15 predicted proteins | sample LIM_F_Water_Pos_FD_182999 | JGI IMG/M metagenome (GOLD analysis project Ga0224747, IMG submission 182999) | Enriched cells from gastrointestinal tract of the lab mouse from Pacific Northwest National Laboratory (PNNL), Richland, Washington... | ecosystem: Host-associated > Mammals > Digestive... | reverse complement strand
TGCCGGTTCCTGTTCCGTCCGCTTCCTCAGTATCCCGGGAAGCTTCACCGCCAGCCGCGTCTTCACCTGCTTTCCCTTCCTGGGAGGTTCCCGGAAGCTCAATCTTTTCATAATTCTTCATCTGGCAGCCGGAAGCCGCAGCCACTACGGCCAGAAGCCCTGCAAGCGCCGCAATCCGCTGCCATTTTTTCATCTTCCTCAGCTCTCTTCTGTTACCTGCTTTTCCGCAGTCTGATATTCTTTTCACTGGATAGTTCCTCCTCCAAGCACATAATCCTCCTCGTAAAAAACCACCGCCTGTCCCGGCGTCACTGCCCGCACCGGCTCCAGAAAATGGCATTCTGCCTGCCGGCCTCCGTCGGTCTCCCGGATCACACACGGCGCCCCTCTGTGGCTGTAACGAATCTTCGCCATAACCTGCCGCTCTTCTCCATGAAGCCCATCGATTGCCATCCAGTTCAGTTTATCACAGATCAGACGATCCGTAAATACATCATTTGCCTCTCCGATCACCACCTCGTTGGACTCCGGCCGTATCTCGGTCACAAATACCGGACGGCCCAGGGAAAGATTCAGCCCCTTTCGCTGTCCGATTGTATAATGGATAATCCCCTTGTGCTGTCCCAGCACCTTTCCTTCCCGGTCCACAAAATTCCCCGGATCCGGAACCTGTCCTCTTTCCCTGCGGATAAACCCGGCATAATCATGATCCGGAATAAAGCAGATCTCCTGGCTGTCCGCCTTATGTGCCACAGAAAGCCCCAGCTCTGCTGCCATCTGCCGGATTTCCTCCTTGGTATATGCTCCCACCGGCATCCGGGTGTGGGACAGCTGCTTTTGAGTAAGGTTGTAGAGAGCATAGGTCTGATCCTTGTCTGCTGTGGCTGACTGCCTTAAGGCATACCGGCCGTTCTCCAGCCTCTCCACCCTGGCATAATGTCCGGTGGCAATAAAATCCGCCCCCAGCCCCAGGCTTCTTGCCAGAAGCGCCTCCCATTTCACATAGCGATTACAGGCAATGCAGGGATTAGGCGTCCTGCCCCGAATGTATTCCTCCGCAAAATAATCCATCACATGGGTTCTGAATTCCTTTTTAAAATTCATCACATAGTGGGGAATCCCCAGCTGCCATGCCACCCGACGGGCGTCTTCCACGGCGCTGAGGCCGCAGCAGCCCCCGTTTTCCTCGGCCTGCCCCGGCTCCTCGTCCTGCCAGATCTGCATGGTAACGCCAATCACCTCATATCCCTGCTTCTGCAAAAGCCAGGCGGCCACCGAAGAATCGACGCCGCCTGACATTCCCACCACCACTTTACTCATCAGTATTCCTCATCCTCATCGTGTTCACTGATATCGCTCTTGGGCTGCTTCAGCCCCTTGATCTCAATCCCGTTCTTCTGGGCATAATCCCACAATGCGGCATGGATGGCCTCCTCTGCCAGCAGAGAACAGTGAACCTTCACCGGCGGCAATCCGTCCAATGCCTCCATTACTGCCTGATTGGTAACAGCCATGGCCTCCTGGACGCTCTTGCCCTTTACCAACTCCGTGGCCATGCTGCTGGTAGCCACAGCCGCGCCGCAGCCAAAGGTCTTAAACTTCACATCCCGGATAATCTGATTCTCGTCAATGTCCAGATAAATCCTCATAATATCGCCGCACTTGGCATTGCCTACCGTTCCCATTCCGCTGGGATTCTCAATCTCGCCTACATTTCTGGGATGTTCAAAATGATCCATTACTTTTTCTGTATACATATGATTTCTCCTGTTCGTTTCTTTTCCTGTTATCTTCGCATCCTGCAGCCATCTTCCAAATACCTGCCTGCTGTTCTTCGCTCTTAAAAAAGATCTGAGTTTCCCGATTCTCTCACCGGGTCTGCTTTTTCATAAAATCCTCATATAACGGCGACATATCCCTCAGTCTCTGTACGATCTCCTTAATACTGTCCACCACATAATCCATCTCTTCCTTTGTATTGTCCTCACTCATGGTCAGCCGCAATGAGCCATGGGCAATCTCATGCGGAAGGCCGATGGCTAACAGCACATGGGACGGATCCAAAGAACCGGAGGTACAGGCCGAACCGCTGGAACCGCAGATTCCCTTACTGTCCAGCATGATAAGCAAAGACTCTCCCTCAATAAACTGAAAGGCAAAATTGGCATTATTAGGCAGCCGGTTATTACGGTCGCCATTGATTCTGGCATAGGGAATCTCCTCCATAATCCGATCCATCAGATAATCCCTCAACTCGCTCTCATGCCGGGCTCTCTCTTCCATGGAAGGAATGGCAAGCTTTGCTGCCTTTCCGAAGCCCACGATTCCCGGCACGTTCTCCGTGCCTGCCCGGCGTTTGCGCTCCTGGGCGCCGCCATGCATAAAGGAACGGATCTTCACCCCGGTACGGATATACAGAAAGCCCACCCCCTTCGGCCCATTGATCTTATGCCCGCTGGCGCTCATCATATCAATATGGAGAGTATCCACCTGGATAGGCAGGTGCCCATAAGCCTGTACGGCGTCTGTATGGAACAAGATTCCATGCTCCTTTGCGATCTCACCGATCTGCCGGATGGGCTGGATCGTGCCGATCTCATTGTTGGCAAACATAATCGAGATCAGAATGGTCGTGGGACGGATCGTCTTCTTTAGCTCCTCCAGCTTTACCACGCCATTCTCGTCCACATCCAGATAAGTCACCTCAAAGCCATGCTTTTCCAGGTATTCGCAGGTGTGCAGAATGGCATGATGCTCAATCTTGCTGGTAATTATATGGTTCCCTTTCTCACGGTATGCATCCGCCGCAGCCTTCAGCGCCCAGTTATCCGCCTCCGTGCCACATCCAGTAAAGTAGATCTCCCTTGCCTGGGCTCCGATGGAACTGGCAATGATCTCTCTGGCTTCCTGGACAGCCTTTTTGGCAGGTGTGGAAAAATCATACACCGAGGACGGATTCCCATAATATTCTGTAAAAAAAGGCATCATGGCTTCCGCCACCTCTGGCCTGGTCCTCGTGGTTGCGGCATTGTCCAGATATATTATCTTTCTCATTTATTAAAATCCACCTTTCCGGAAAATATACCCCCGCTTTTCTGCAGCTTGGGCTGTTAAATCGTACAACACTATGATATCACTTAATTCATACTATTTCAATATGAAATAAATATTTCCTGTTACTCTCAGTATATCCTCGTTACTGCTTACAGGTTCCCGCCAGGCAGTAACCTATCTTCCTCATTATAATCGATTCTCTTTCCCTTGACAAGGACAATGAAGCGGAAACATTTTAAGTGGTATTGCGTTCGTTCTACCTCCCCCCATTTCCTCATATACTGAAATAATTTCCTGCATTTTGGAGCCGCTATGATTTCCCTGTCACAACTTTCCCCTAAAAAACGAGCCTTTCTCACTGGCACCCTCCTCCTTACAGGAACCGGCTTTGCCTGCCGGGTTTTAGGCTTTTTCTATCGGATTTTTCTGTCCCGGACCATTGGTGCGGAGGGACTGGGCATATACAATATGGTACATCCGATCTTCGGAATCTGCTTTGCCCTCTGTGCCGGCTCCATCCAGACAGCTCTCTCCCAGCATATTGCCTCTCACGTGGCCAGGGGCCGCTCCATCTTCCGCACTGGCATGATCATCTCCATGACCATGTCCTTTGTACTGGCCTTCCTCATCTGCCGGCACGCAGAGCTTTTAGCTTCTGCGGTTCTGATGGAGCCGCGCTGTACACCTTACCTGCCAATCATTGGCATCTCTGTTCCCTTTGCCGCCTTTCACGCCTGTATCAACGGCTATTATTACGGAATGCAAAAATCTCACGTCCCTGCCTTTTCTCAGGTGGCTGAGCAAGTCATCCGCATGACGGCCGTCTTTTTCATCGCTTCCTCCTGGATTCACTCCGGCCGCGCCATCACGGTCATGCTGGCTGCCTACGGCCATCTGATCGGGGAAGCTGCCTCTGCCCTCTTTACCCTGTTCTGCCTGTACCTGTTTCCTCCGCAGAAGGGAACCATCGCTGCGGGCCTTTTCGCCCCTGGCACCACCGCCCCGCTGATGGCCCTGGCTCTGCCCCTGATGGGTAACCGTCTGATTCTTAATCTTTTATCCAGCGCCGAAGCCATCTGGATCCCCAGCCGACTGCAGATGTCCGGGCTAAAAAACGACCAGGCTTTTGCTGTTTACGGTGTGCTGACCGGAATGGCACTGCCCTTCATCCTCTTTCCCTCCGCCATCACCAACTCTCTGGCCGTGCTGCTGCTCCCCAGCGTGGCCAAAGATCAGGCAGAAGGACGAAAGGGCAGCATCGCTGCCAGTATTTCCCTGTCTTTGCGCTACAGCCTCTACATGGGAATCCTGTGCATCGGCATCTTTACCCTGTTTGGAGAAGAACTTGGCTATGGAGTTTTCCGCAATCCGGACGCCGGACGTTTTATCCGGATCCTGGCCTGGCTCTGCCCCTTTCTCTACCTGGCTACTACCATGGGAAGTATCTTGAACGGCCTCGGCCAGACCCGGACGACTTTTCTTCAGAACACCTTTTGCCTTCTCCTGCGCATCGGCTTTGTCCTCTTTGGCATCCCGATCTTCGGCATTCTGGCCTACCTTTGGGGAATGCTTGCCAGTGAGCTTTTACTGGCTCTGCTCCATCTGTGGTCCCTGAAAAAGAGAATCACCTTCCCCTGGAATGCCTGGGAAATGATCATCAAGCCTGCCGTTTTTCTGATCTTGGCCATCGGGATTCACTATTTTACCATCGGACTTTTTCCTGTTTCCGAAAAGCTCCCGCTCTTTGTGGAAACCTCCATTCAGATTCTGTTTCTGTGCTTCTGTTACGGTGGGCTTCTTCTGATCTTTCACTTTGCCAAAAAAGGAGCGGACCAGTTGGCCCGCTGTTTAAAACATTCTGTAGAAAAATCCCGGTAGCATATCCTGCTCTGCTGAAAAAAGGCCAGCAATATACAGAGGATTTTGCCGCGATCAAGGAGATTTTTGAAGGCTTATATATCAGTACTCCCGATACCTATGTCCTGACACATACCTCTCAGGGAGCGATAGGAATCACCACACGAACCGGTGAATCCCTGCTGAATACCCAGACGAGTGATCCGGGGTATCAGGATATCCTTCAGCAAATCAAAGCTGAGGGCAATACTCAGGCAGGCACCTATTCCTGTCAGGATGAAAACAGCATCCGGCAATTAGTGGTCTACAAATATTTGAAAGATCGTAACTGGGTTTTCATGGTTCGGGACAATGCGGCTGAGGTCTACCAGAAGGTAGGAGCCGTCCGCATTACGGTAGGTCTATTATGCGCATTGGTAGCTGCTTTTATCATTCTTGTGACTCTTCTGATTCTTTATCGGAAGGGCCGGGAGCTTATGATCATGGAAAATGCCATCCGGCGTCTTGGCAATCTGGAGCTTTCTGCTGATAAAGAATTAGAAGGATTTTGTGAAAGGACTGACGAGATCGGTATGATTGCACAGACCATTCATCATGTCTGTGACTGTCTGCGAAAAACAATTGATGATATTGGCCGGATTTTAGGTGAGATGGCCAATGGCAATATTGCAGTGGATGTAGCCAAAAATGAGAGCTACTATATCGGTGATTTCAAAGTTCTGGCTGAAAGCCTCAAATGCATCCATGCCAATCTCACGGATGTCATGCGCAGGATCACCCAGATTGCCAGCCAGGTCTTTGCTGGCGCGCAGGCATTATCTCAGGGAACCATACAGCAAAAGGATTCCATCAACGGACTGGTCTCCAATGTTGCAGATATTACCACCCAAATCCAGAACAGCACCGTCCGCTGCAGCGATGCCAGGAATCTGGTTGACCGGGCCACGGGTTATGCAGCTGAAGCTGACACCAGAATGACACAGCTGATTGCTGCCATTGAAGCTGCCCGGGCCGGCGCTGCGGGCAAAAGGCTTCTCAGTCGTATCCGATGAGGTTAAAAACCTGGCATCCAAATCAGCGGAAGCAGCCAAAAATACCGGCTCTCTGATCGGTCTCTCTGTCCGGGACGTACAGACCGGCACAGAGTCTACCAATCTGGCCATCTCTGCAATGCAGGTAACCAACGATTGCATCCAATCCATCAAAACGTTAATGGATGAGATCTCCCTGGCCAGTGTCCAACAGTCGGAAATGATCCTTTCCATAGAAAGCAGAATCAAAGAAGTGTCCAAAGTAATTGATGCTAACTCTTCTTCTGCAGAAGAAAGCGCAGAAGTCTCCAATGAATTATCCAACCAGGCAAGATCTCTGAACCTTCTGATTGGTCAGTTCCGGATCTAAGGCTTATGTGAGTCTGACAAATACGCCGTTTGCGGCAGCCCTTCTCCCGTTTCAGGCCGCCGCAAACGACGTATTTTCTCGTAATCTCCTAATGCAACGATGTACCAGTGCTTCATCCAGAGGGAGTCCGAAAACAGACATCCCTAAAAGAACAAGCAGCCTGTAAAAAAATCCTGTCTCTCAGACATCCTGTCTGCTCCTTACGAGGATCTCAACAGGCGGTTCGATCTCTTTTGCAATCGTATGTTCCGTCAGCTCCGAGAGGCAGCGGATCTTCTGATTAATCATAGTTCTCATACAGTTTGGCACATGCTCCTGATGTGCCCGGTGAATCGCCACACACTCCTTGCAATTCCCATGATAACGGCAGGCCTTCTGGCAGGGACAGTGATCCTTCTCCTTATACTCCTCCCGAAAAGCAGAAGCGAATTCCTCCTGAATCCTCAGCCCCTCTGCCCGGTTTCCTTTATGAAATTCTTCCATTGCTGCTTTCTCTATCTCATTTCCGTCAATTTTCATTTCATCCTCCTTTATTCCTGATGCTTCTGTACTGTTTCCTATTCTGATCTATAGCTATAATCCCCTTCCTTCACATATGCCTGTCCGCAAAATCCATAAAGCAGTTCCAGTCATATTCGTCCAGATCATGATTCCCAGTCTTATGGTGATGACCGATATGCCCCTCATGAATCGGATGCTCCGGCAGCGGTTTCTGCCTTTCCTCCATTCCTTTTACCCCCAGAAGCCGGTAAACGGGATCTGCCTGAACGCAGGATTCAAACTGCCCCTCCGGATCCGCCCAGCTGTCAAAGGTTTTCGATGTGGTGTACACCAGCCTGGGAGCAATAAGGGCCAGAAGCATATGCTGGTCAAAGGGAAGGGCCTCCTCATTATTTTTATATTTCTGATAATTACGGCAGAACCAGTAGGGGAAGCGGTCGGCAATGTCTCTTACCGTCTCGCCCTTTGAGCCTCTGGAGATGGCATCACCGCTGTTGCCCGCGCAGCTGCTTACCGCCATGGCAAACCTTTCATCCTGAGCCGTACACCAGAGGGCCGTCTTTCCTCCCCTGGAATGACCCGCTACAGCCACACGTTTTTCATCGATCAGCGGTTCTGTCTCAAAGTAATCCATGATCCGGCTGGCCGCCCACGCCCACACCGTAATGGCCCCCCAGGCATCCTCCGGCCGGTTCTCTACATAATCGGGAAACAGCTTGTGAAAGCATGTGGTAAATCCCTCGTCATAATCCGGCGCTACCTCCTGGGTCCTGAAAGCCGCACAGGCATACCCTCTGGAGATGATGGTTTCCGCCGGATAAAAGGGGCTTAAGAAATGACGGGCCGGATCGCAGTCTCTGATTCCCCGGTTGCAGATGGTAATAAATGCCGGCGCCGGACGGGAGAGTCCTGCGGGGATAAACACGACAAAATTAAAGCTGAAATGAATGCCACGCCGGACGGCCTCCACCTCCACCGTCTTTCTCACGGCCCGGCCTTCCATAATCCGCTCCGACTGTCTGGAATCAGCGACCCGAAAACGAATCTCCACCTCTGACATATCCGGCAATTTTCCGTACTCCTCTTTCCTGAAAAGCTCTAAAATCTCTGGTCTCCGTTTCCGAAACCAGGTTTCCTTATCCTCCACCTCTGTTTTATCCAGGCAGGTGAAAGGAGACGGCACGTTCCTTTTATTCTCCGGCATCTGAATCATGTTCCTTATCCTCCTTATCTTTTTTTGCATTTGCTTTTATGTCACTGGGCGCATAGCCGAATTGCTTTTTAAACACCTGAAAAAAATATGCGTAATCGCTGTAGCCCAGCATCCGGGCCACCTCATTTACCCGATTCTTGGGATTTTTAAGAAGAATCCTGGCATTTTCCATTTTTACCATGGTCACATAGGCGGCAAAGCCGGCGCCTGTCTCCCGCTTAAAGCATTTGCTGAAATGTCCTGTGGACACTAAAAGCTCACTGCATATATCTCCCAGGGTAATGTTTTTCTGAAAATTTCTGTCTACATAGTCAATAGCGCCAGATACCATGGCCGAGTATTCTGCTTTCCCGGAACGAATCGTGTGCAGCCGGGTCTCCAGCTTATCCATAGACTCTGTGGAAGAATCCGTCTCCTGCCGCTTTAACAGCGCGGTAACACGGAGCAGCGCCTGCTCCATCTCATCTGTCATAATCGGCTTTAACAGATAGTCATTGACACCGTAGCGAATGGCCTGGCGGGCATATTCAAACTGACTGTATCCGGATATGATAATAAAACGAATATCTCTGTTTTCGTCTTTAATCTTCTTTATTATATCCAGACCGTTAAATCCCGGCATCTGGATATCTATGATCACAATGGCAGGGGATGCATCCTGTATCAGCTTCAGTCCTGTAATTCCGTCAAAAGCTGTTCCCACAACTTCGCAGCCGCACTTTTCCCAGTCCGTCACCTTGGCAATAGCCTCTACCGCAATTTTATTGTCATCGATAATAACTACGGAATACACATTTTATTCCCTCCTTCCTCTGTCACGCCAGAGGCAGCGTAATTTTTACCTCCGTATAATGATGGTATTCGGAATCAACAGACAGGCCGTATGCACTTCCGCAGATGATCTGTATCCGGTTCTGGACATTTTTCAGTCCTACACGTTTTGATTTTCCTTCCCCCTTCTTAAGTTCCTCAAGCTTCCCCGGCTCTATACCGTTGCCGCTGTCCCACACCGTAAGTATGAGGCATTCCCCTTCCCGGTACACGCTGATTTTTACCGTGCAGGTTCCCACCATGGGTTCCATCCCGTGTACCATGGAATTTTCTGCAACAGGCTGAAGAATATAGGTAGGCACCTCCGCGTTTAGAAGTTCCCTGTCCACATCCCACCGAATCTCCAGACGCCCGGGATAAATCTCCTTGTAAAGCTCCAGATAATTTCTGACATATTCCAGTTCTTCCTTAAGTTCACAGGATCGGTGCTGCCTGTCAATATTTCCCCGGAAAAATTTGGACAGCATGCAGATGAGCCGGCTCACCTGCATATCCCCGTTCAACTGAGCGATTCCATTGATGGACTGAAGAATATTGAAAAGAAAATGAGGATTCACCTGAGCCTGCAGTTCCTGGTAGCGGGCCTCCAAAAGAGCATAGCGTCCCTGCTGCTGAAGCTCCTCATTTTTCACCACCTGCTCCATAAGGTTCTTAATCTGTACCGATGTTTCCATAATGTTAAGGGCCAGCACATCCAGCTCGTCCCCCTTTGCAAACAGGGTCGGTTCCAGCTCAAACTCCCCTCTTGACACCCGATGCAGGTTTTCAAGGAGAATCTTTAAGTTCTTGGCCATTTTGCCGAACATCATCCAGAGAAATAAAATGACCGCCACAAATACCGCCAATCCCATACCGGACACAAGCCGGAGAAGATCAGAAAGTCTCTGATTTTTCTCTTTTAAGTTTACCACATGGACCAGCTTTAGCTTTCCCTGGCTGATGGGATACTCCGTCCAAAGGACCTCGCCCCGTTTCTGCATTTCCTCCGTCTCTTTCTCCTTGTCCTTCGGATTCATATCCCACCAGGAATCGTAAGTGGAGTAGAGAAAACCGCCGTTTCTGTCATACAAGGTGAAATCTCCCGTCTTTTTGTGATCAATGCTCTCAAAAATTTTTTTGATGGAAGTATTACGCACCTCCGCTATGATACAGCCGCAGAACTTCATGGAATCGGAATCAAACAGGGACCGCATAAGGATAATGCCGTCGGGGTTAAAGCTGCCCAGCCATACCGTATTGCCTGGCTTTTTTCCCAGGTTTTCCCGGTTGGCTTGGTAGAGCTGCAAAAGCTGTTCCTTGCCAGGCGTAAAATTTGAGGGACGGGCCACGGGCTGGTTAAAAAAGACCTCCTCCTTTCCGGTTATGACGGCCATCCAGTTTATGTCATAATTCATATTCAGCAGTTCATCCAGGTTGTACTGGATCCGGGAGCGAAGGAAGGCATCTTCCTTTTTCTCTTCCCGGCCCATCTGAGCCAGAATAGGTCCCAGCCTTTCATTTGTCGCCGTAAGAGGGGCCGTCTCCTCCGAGAGCTCCTTTAAAGTGACCTCCACATTGCGGCATACCTGTTCGGTCAGGGTGTCCGAATGGTAAGCCAGCTCATCCTCAAACCAGATACGGCTCATTCCATACACGCTGAGGAGAGCCCCGAAAAACACCACTCCCAGAAACAGAATCAGCAAACTCATTTTAAAATAAAGGGTTTTTCTGAAATGAATTTTGTTGTCCTGCTTGTTCATGGCCCTGCCTCCATATGCATGTTTTTATGTCCCCATCCTTTTGCCTATCCTTTTACCGCCCCGGATGTAATGCCGCCTATAATATATTTCTGCAGGGTCAGATATAAAATCAGAATCGGAATCATGGAAAGGATAAACAACGCAAATGCCAGCCCCAGTTCGATACTGTTCTCCCCGAAAAAGAAGTACTGGGTCAGCGGCACATTCCGCACCGTTTTTTTCTGAAGAAGGGTCAAAGACATCTGGAAATCATTCCATACATTCAAGGTATTCAGCACAACGGATGTAAGTATGATCGGCTTCATTAAGGGAAATACAATCCGGAAGAAAACAGAATAAAGCCCCGCCCCGTCAATGGCCGCGGCCTCCTCCAGTTCTCTGGGAATGCTTTTTACAAATCCTGAGACTAAGAGCACCGTAAAGGCGATCTGAAATCCGATCTTTGCCATGACAAAGCCGTGAAGGGTATTCAAAAGCTTCCATCGGCTCATGTCGATGTACAAAGGGGTCATGATCGACTGAAAGGGAATGATCATCGCGCCTACAAATATATAATATATAGTATTATAAAACCGATTGTTCTTTCTTGCAATGATATAAGCCGCCATGGTGCAGATTAATGTGATAATGAGCACTGCCCATACCGTAGTCACAAGGCTGTTTTTCATGGCAAGGCCGAAATTAGAGGTCTCTATGGCTCTGGTAAAGTTGTCCCAGTGAAACTTTGCGGGAAAAGCCAGGCGATTACTCACCATCTCCGGCTTTGATTTTACGGAATAGATAATGGCAATGTAAAAAGGACTGATGACCAGAAGCGTCACCAATATTTTCATTACTAAAAACAGATATTTTTTCATCCCGCGTGTCATTAGATCTCCACCTCCCTGGCTCTTAACGTCCTGGAAACTACGGTACTGACCACAAAAATCGCAATGGTAAACACCACTGCAATCGCCTGTCCATAGCCTGCCCTGAAATAAGTAAATAAATTATTGTATATCAGCATAGCCACTGTTTCCGATGACCTTCCCGGTCCCCCTCCCGTAGCTGCCATGGGATAATCAAAGACCTTCATCCCCCATGCCAGAAGCAGGGTAAAGTTGGCGGTCACTGCCGGCGCGATCATGGGAAATGTTATGTGCCGGAATTTCTGCAGGGCAGTGGCTCCCTCCAGATCCGCCGCCTCATAGTAATCGCTGGAAACCCCCTGAATGGCGGCAATATACACGACCATGCAGTATCCTGCGTCTCTCCACACGGAGATAACGGCCAGTCCCAGCATGACCCAGGTGGTGCTTCCCAAGGGGCTGGGAATCCCAAATATATCATAAAACACATCGCTGTACACATAACGCCATATATAGGAAGAGAGCACCAGGCTTAAACAATAAGGCATAAAAATACATGTTCGAAGCACATTGTTCAGCTTCGAGACCTGGGCAATCATCAGCGCGAAAAGCAACCCTAAAAGGTTGGAAAACACCATGGTAAGAGCGGTAAATATCAGCGTATTTTTGGTGGCGTTAATCACATTGACATCCTGAAAAATGCGCAGATAGTTATCAAGCCCTACAAACACTTTGTTGGGACTCATTCCGTCCCATTTGGTAAAAGAAATAGGAAATCCCTGCAAAAAAGGATATGCCACAAATACGGCAAACATAATGATTGCAGGCAGGATAAAGGTAAACTCCTGGATTTGCTTTTTTGTTTTCTGGTTCATCCCCAACCTCCGTTCTTCATAATCTATGCCCCCGGCACTTCCATCGAAGCTTTGAACCGGCCCGATGTAGTGGAAGAAAAAAGAATCCTGCTTTGCAGGATTCTCCGCCTGCGGCGAGTCGCTTCAGCGTCCTGTAATAGGAAAAAAGCCAGGGCGGAGGCAGCCTAAGCAAACTGCGCTTTGAGGCTCATTGCCGCCCTGGCTTTTCTAATTCTTTTCCCGATTCATCCTTCCTGCAGGCTACTGCCGGATGGACCCGATCTCCGTATCGATCTCCTGAATCAGCTTTGCCACATCACGCTGACTGTCATCCAATGTCACAAACTCCTGTAGTTTTGTGCGGAATGCAGTAGAAAATTCCGATGTATAATCCGGCACAAGAGCCTTGGACACGATTCTGTCATTGTCAATATAACTCTTGATCTCTTTAATAAACGCATCTGCATTATCCGTAGGTACGGTCACATTGCTGGTCATAAGCTTCGCTGTATTCATCCATGTCCTGGAGCAGTCCTCATTGGCAAAGAACTCAAGAAGGGTCATTACCTCATCCTTATGCTCGGTCTGAGAGGACACGATAAATACATCGTCAATGCCAACCCAAAGCTTGTTATCATCCGCGTTGTCGGACCAGGGTGTGGGGAACATGCCGAACTCTCCTTCCGGATTGGCAGCAATCACATCGCCCATCAGCCAGCCGCCGTTCATGTACATCGGCCTCTGTCCTGCCGCAAAGTTCTGAATGCCCTGGGTCTGGTCTACCGCCGTATCCCCTGCATCCTTATAGGAAGCAAACTTGGAGAACATCTCCATGGCGTCTGTGACCACCTGGTTTCCGCCAAGATCCTGAACACCGTTCTGGGAATCCATCCATACGTTCTCATTGCCCGTGGAGACCGCCATGCTGGTAAAGAAGGAATCCAGTTCATGGAATACGCCGTGAATAAAATTGTAAGGATGTACAAAGGGATAGATGCCCTGATCCATAAAGGTGTCACATACCTTAAAAAATTCATCCTTCGTCTGGGGAACCTCTAAGTTTGCATCCTCAAACATCTTCTTATTATAGAAGCATGCCTTTACCTGGGCATCAATCGGGAAGCCGTATATGCCTCCGTTGACGGTACATTCATCCGCTAACATGGGAAGCACATTTTCCAGGCACTTCTCCCCTGTCAAATCCATGAAATATCCGCCTTCCACAAACTCCGTCATGTTCTGAGGCTTACCGAACATAATATCCGGCGCTTCCCCGGCGGCAATATAGTTTTTGTAGGTAGCAATGTAGGAGGAAGACGCCACTACCTCCACGTCCACTTTGATATTGGGATAGCTTTCCGCAAATGCTGTCAGCATGGCATCCAGTGCGTCCCTTTTCGCCTGCTCTCCCATGTAATGTACAAGGCGGATAGTAACTTCCTCTCCGTCGGCCTTTGCAGCCCCGGCTTCTTCCTTTTTGGCCTCTGTCTCTCCGGCTCCGTCTGACCGGGCCTCTGTAACTGCCGCCGTGGTCTCATTGGTGCTGCCGCCCCCTGAGCATCCTGCAAGAGCCATAGATACCATCGCTGCCGCCAATGCCAGGGCAGACATCCGCTTGCATAAATTTTTTCTCACAACAATCTCCTCCTCTGCTTTTTCGTGTGCACTAAACTGTAATTAACATGGTAACCGTTCCACTTTGAACTGTTGCTTAAAATTTTAACAAATTCAACCTGGAAAACATATAGTAAATTTCGGATAAAATATTATAATTTTGGTTGTTTTCCCAAATATATGGTATATTTTACACAATATTTTGTGATTAATTATGCGGAAATTGTGATTTTGGAGAAAATCCGGTGAAAACTGTTTTTGAACTTAAGACTATTGAAACGGCCAAGGAACAAACAAAGCTTAGTCCCCCTGCCTCTTTGCTGCCCGAAGCTCCTTAAGCAACTCAAGAACTTCTTTTATCATCCTTTTTTTCATAAATATAGCTTGCCAAAATCTTTGCTTCGATTTCTTCCCTCTCTCTGGGAGAAATGCGAAAGCTGATTGTCGGGTATTTATGCACTCCGCTCATTCTTCTTCCTCCCTGCTGTTCTCCGTCTCCAATTTATCTGCAAGTTCCCCCTGTTTATTGGGATATAAATGTGAATAAGTATTTAATGTTGTTTCGATTGTAAGCGCCTAAATGTTGGGCGGATTGAATAGCCCCATTTGTTACCCCATAATAGCAGAGAGTAGATTTTTGCTGCTTGTTCTTTCAACAATAACCCTACTGTTAGAAGTTCACTACATTATGGAGGTACTCTATGGCCCAACCCAGAGCAAACCGCCGCTCACAGGATGAGTGGTTTCAATTGATCCAGGAATGTCGCAGCAGCGGTCTGAGCGACCGTACCTGGTGCGAACAGCATGGCATTTTAGTCAGCTCTTTCTACAACGCGGTAAAACGCCTTAAAAAGAGTGCATGCGTTATTCCTCTTTCTTCTAACAGAAGAACATATGCGCTGGATCTTACTTCTGCCGGCCAACAGGAGGCAGTCCGGATTGATATATGCGCGGATCCTTATCCGGAAGCAGTTCCACCTGCAAAGCTGATGTGTCCTGCGCCGCACCTTGACAATTCAGCAGTAAGCCCAAACGGAATCCCCCTCCAGAATCAAAATTGTTCCATCCAGATTTTGCACACAAACACGCAACAGATAAACTGTATCCTCTCTAATTTTCTCCCTTGTTTTTTTGCCACAAACAGGGCAACGTATCCATTCCGTTTTTTTCATAATCTGTTCATCTCATTTACATCATTGTATCATCCCGTAAAACCTCAGCTAAATTGATTTTGCGTATATTACGCCAACCAAGGTAATACGCAAATGCCACAGTTCCCCAAATAGCCAGCATAAAAATCATAATCGGAATGATTGGTGCTTCGGCAAGAAAGGTTCCCACTTCAACATAGCTCGTCTTCAGCAAATACCCTACTGCAACAACTGCCAACGGAAGAGTAATTAAAATCGGACGCCCTGCAATGGTAAGTGCCTCCACGCAGAACATTTTTTTGATTTCCCCTTGTGTCATTCCAACAGACATATACCTTGCAAATTCTCTTTTTCTCTGGCGGACAAAGCCCAGCGTATTAGAAAATACATTTCCAATGCCAATAACTGCAAGCAGGACACAGAAGCCGCCAAATATTGCCATCATCCCTTGTATCTGTTTATCGTTCGCTTCTACTTCCTGAATACGGTTCTCACTTTCTACCTTATAGTTTCCCGCAATAAGGCTTTCCACCTGCCCCTGCAAAGCATTCAATTCCTCTAAAGTCACATTTTCCCTGCCAAGCATACAGATATAGGTGTCTTCCTCACTACCTCCAATCTGTTCCTTGATTTCTTTCCACAAAGATACCGGAATAAAATGCACCAGTTCATAATAATCAAGCGTTGCGTATTCCTCCCTTAAAACAGGTACTTTCTCCGTATAGGACAAAACAGGAATCTCTGCTGTCAATTCTTCATTGCCGGACTGTCTTAAAATGCTTACCTCATTTTCCCCTTTCACATAAGGCACATATTGTGGATGCCTGAAATCCGGATTTGTAACATCGCGTATCTGATTCCATATCACTGCCCCATCAAGCTGCGGTGTGATACCAATCTGTTCACAATACGCTAAAAAACTCGCATCATCCAGTATGACAATGGGAACATTTACAAGCCATCCCCCGTCTGTCTCTCTCACATAATTATCCCCAGCTGATGCAAAACCGCCAAAAGATTTCATATCTTCACTTATTTCATCCTCTGCAATGATTCTTTTTGCCATTGCCCTCTGATATACAATAGCACTTCTTATTTCAGGAATCTCCTGCATTTTTTGTGTTTCACGAAAAGAATCCACATCCGTGTCCTTTACTGTAACCATAATATCCCAAACACCCTGATAACGTTCAAAATAAGTTTCCCTTGTGCTGATTCCTGAAAGTGCAAAAAAGGACTGCATAATGGTAAAGGCAAGAAAAGAAAATATCAGACTGAGCGATGCTGTCCGTAAGGCTCTTTTCTGTGCTTTCAATGCTCCGCCTGCCAATTCTCCTTCCAATCCAAAAAGGCAGGTAAGCAGCGGAGATTTTTTCTTACGCTTTAACTGTAATTCGCCTGTATTTTTAATCGCTTCAAGCGGCGTCAGTCTGCTTAATTTTCTGGCTGGCATCCATGCGGAAATCCATATTGTCACCACTGTCAAAAGAAGTGTCGCCACTAAGACTAACGGATGATAGCCAAAGACTGCTTCATGCCTGCCTGCCACACCACTCCCCAGTAAACCATTCACCATATGTATAATCCCCATACTGATCAGAATGCCGAGCAGATTCCCAATTAAAATCGGCAGAATACATAATGCAGCCGCTTCCTGCAAAAGACATGACCGTATCTGTTTTGGCGTGGCTCCAATACTGGAAAAAATACCAAACTGATGAATTCTGGCATTCATAGACACTGCAAAAGAATTATGTATTACAATAATTAATGAAAAAGAGGCAATTCCAGCTATCAGTATAAACAGCGGAAAAAGCAATCTTGGTGCACTGTCCTGCGGATCACGTATCATATACATTGCCAGAAGTTCATGGTTATAAATAACCTTTTCTGATGAAACTCCCAAAGTTTCGGCAA
>Ga0224747_10070_pt1 | contig 17059 bp, 27 predicted proteins | sample LIM_F_Water_Pos_FD_182999 | JGI IMG/M metagenome (GOLD analysis project Ga0224747, IMG submission 182999) | Enriched cells from gastrointestinal tract of the lab mouse from Pacific Northwest National Laboratory (PNNL), Richland, Washington... | ecosystem: Host-associated > Mammals > Digestive... | reverse complement strand
GAACGCATCTGAGCTCAGCGAGAAGCTGGCCAGCCTGAAGAAGGACCTGTTCTTCCTGCGTATGCAGCACGCCACCAATCAGCTGGACAATCCCGTCAAGATTGCTGAGGTCAAGCGTGACATTGCCCGAGTCAAGACCATTATTCGCGAGCAGCAGATTGCTGCCGCCAAGTGATAGAAGGAGGTAAATCGATATGAGTGAAGCAAGAATTTCCTCCCGTAAGACTAGGGTCGGCAAGGTCGTGTCCGACAAGATGGACAAGACCGTGGTCGTAGCGATTGAGGATCGTGTGGCCCATCCTCTGTACAAGAAGATTGTCGGCCGCACCTATAAGCTGAAGGCCCATGACGAGCAGAACAGCTGCGGCGTGGGCGACAAGGTCAAGGTGATGGAGACCCGGCCCCTGTCCAAGGACAAGCGCTGGCGCGTGGTCGAGATCATTGAGAAGGCGAAGTAAGGGGGTGCCGTGAGATGATTCAACAGGAAAGTTTTCTGAAGGTCGCTGACAACACCGGCGCCAAGGAGATCAAGTGCATCCGTGTGCTGGGCGGCAGCAAGCGCAAGTACGGCAACATCGGCGATGTGATCGTGGCCAGCGTGCGCAAGTCGGCCCCCGGCGGCACGGTGAAGAAGGGCGAGGTGGTCAAGGCCGTCATTGTGCGCTCCGCCAAGGGCGTGCGCCGGGCCGACGGGACGTATGTCCGCTTTGACGACAACGCCGCTGTCCTCATCAAGGACGACCGGAACCCCAGAGGTACCCGTATCTTTGGGCCCGTTGCCCGCGAGCTGCGCGACAAGGACTACATGAAGATCCTCTCGCTGGCTCCCGAGGTCGTGTAAGGAGGAGCAGAGAAGAAAATGGCTATGAATATCAAGAAGGGCGACACCGTCGTCGTCCTGTCCGGCAAGGACAAGGGCAAGCAGGGCAAGGTGCAGGGCACCATCCCCGGCGAGGCCAAGGTGGTGGTGGAGGGCGTGAACATGGTCACCTGCCACACCAAGCCCCGCCGCCAGGGCGAGGAGGGCGGCATTGTCCGCCGCGAGGCGGCCCTGTACGCCAGCAAGGTGCAGCTGATCTGCCCCAAGTGCGGCAAGGCCACCCGTGTGGGCAGCAAGCGCGTGAAGAAGACCGTCTCCGGCAAGGAGAAGATGATGGGCATCCGTGTCTGCAAGAAGTGCGGCGCGGAGGAAATTTGAGAGGGGAGTGGGATACATGGCTAGACTGAAAGAGAAGTACAACGCCGAGGTCGCTCCTGCTCTGATGAAGAAGTTCGAGTACAAGAGCGTCATGCAGATCCCCAAGATCGACAAGGTGGTCGTGAACGTGGGCTGCGGCGAGGCCCGTGACAACGCCAAGGTGCTGGAGGCGGTGGTCCGCGATCTGACCACCATCACCGGTCAGAAGGCCATCATCACCATTGCCAAGAAGAGCGTGGCCAACTTCAAGGTCCGCGAGGGCATGCCCGTGGGCGCGAAGGTGACCCTGCGGGCGGAGAAGATGTGGGAGTTCCTGGACCGCCTGTTCAACGTGGCCCTGCCCCGCGTGCGCGACTTCCACGGCATCAACCCCAATTCCTTCGACGGCCGCGGCAACTACGCCCTGGGCATCAAGGAGCAGCTGATTTTCCCTGAGATCGAGTACGACAAGATCGACAAGATCCGGGGCATGGACATCATCATCTGCACCACCGCCAAGACCGATGAGGAAGCCAAGGCTCTGCTGGAGCTGGTGGGCGCTCCCTTCGAGCGCTGAGAAGGAGGGTTAAAACATGGCAAAAAAGTCTATGATTCTGAAGCAGCAGGCCGAGCCCAAGTTCTCCAGCCGCAAGTATAACCGCTGCAAGATCTGCGGCCGTCCCCACGCCTATCTGCGCAACTACGGCGTGTGCCGCATCTGCTTCCGCGAGCTGGCCTACAAGGGCGAGATTCCCGGCGTGCGCAAGGCTTCCTGGTAAGCAGGCCAAATGGCGGCCACCGGGCGTGACGCCCCGGCCGCACCAGCTTCCGGAGAGGGAAGCCGGACCATTGTGTAAAACGGACGGCGAAAGGTCACCGGGAATGCCCCGGTGAAGGCCGGAAATTCACGGTGATACCTCGCCGCCTGAACAGCGCGAGCTGTAACTTCAAATGAGGAGGAAAACATTCCATGCACATCACAGATCCCATTGCGGATATGCTCACCCGCATCCGCAACGCGAACAGCGCCCGGCACGACACCGTCGACGTCCCCGCCTCCAACATGAAAAAGAGCATCGCTCAGATTCTGCTGGACGAGGGCTATATCAAGAGCTTCCAGCTCATTGACGACGGTACCCAGGGCGTCATCCGCATCGCCCTGAAGTACAACGCGGGCAAGGAGAAGGTGCTCACCGGCCTGCGCCGCGTCAGCAAGCCCGGCCTGCGCGTCTACGCCGGCGCGGACGAGCTGCCTCGGGTCCTGCGGGGCTTGGGTATCGCCATCATTTCCACATCCAAGGGCGTCATGACCGATAAGGCCGCGCGGGCGGCCCACGTCGGCGGCGAAGTCCTGGCATTCATCTGGTAAGGAGGGTATTTGACATGAGTAGAATTGGCAGAATGCCCATTACCGTCCCCGCCGGTGTGGAAGTCACCGTGGCCGAGGGCAATCTGGTTACCGTCAAGGGGCCCAAGGGCACCCTGAGCAGAAAGCTCCACCCCGCCATGATCATCGAGCAGAACGGCGCGGAGATCACCGTCAAGCGCCCCTCCGACTCCAAGGAGCACCGCTCCCTCCATGGCCTGACCCGCACCCTGCTGCACAACATGGTGGTGGGCGTCCACGAGAGCTACAAGAAGGAGCTGGAGATCAACGGCGTGGGCTACCGCGCCGCCAAGGAGGGCGACAAGCTGGTGATGAACCTGGGTTACTCCCATCCCGTCACCGTCTCCGAGGTGGAGGGCATCACCATCGAGGTCCCCGGACCCAACAAGGTCGTCATCATCGGCTGCGACAAGCAGCGGGTGGGCCAGTTCGCCGCCGAGGTCCGCGAGAAGCGTCCCCCCGAGCCCTATAAGGGCAAGGGCATCAAGTACGTGGACGAGGTCATCCGCCGCAAGGTGGGCAAGACCGGCGCGAAGAAGTAAGGAGGCGAGCTGAAAAATGATTAAGAAACCCAATACCAACGCCCAGCGGCTCAAGCGCCACAAGCGCGTGCGCGCGAAGATCTCCGGCACCGCCGAGCGTCCCCGTCTGAACGTGTTCCGCAGCGAGAAGAACATCTACGCCCAGGTGATCGACGACGTCGCCGGCGTGACGCTGTGTTCCGCCTCCTCCCTGAAGCTGGACGGCAGCGGCGGCAACAAGACCGCCGCCCGCGAGGTGGGCAAGGCTGTGGCCAAGGCCGCTCTGGCCAAGGGTATCGAAGAGGTCGTGTTCGACCGCGGCGGCTACCTGTACCACGGCCGCGTGGCTGAGCTGGCCGAGGGCGCCCGCGAGGGCGGCCTGAAGTTCTAAGGGAGGAGAGAGAAGATGCCTAGATTTGAAAAACCCCAGAGCGAGTATATCGAGAAGGTTGTCCACCTCAACCGCGTCAGCAAGACCGTCAAGGGTGGCCGCGTGATGAAGTTCTCCGCCCTTATGGTCGTCGGTGACGGCAAGGGCAAGGTGGGCTTCGGCCTGGGCAAGGCCGCCGAGGTCCCCGAGGCCATCCGCAAGGGGCTGGAGGACGCGAAGAAGAACATGGTGACCATCACCACGTCCGGCACCACCATTCCCCACGAGGTCATCGGCGAGTTCGGCGCCGGCCGGGTTATGCTCAAGCCCGCCGCCGAAGGTACCGGGATCATCGCCGGCGGTCCCGTCCGCGCCGTCATGGAGGCGGCCGGCATCAAGGACATCCGCGCCAAGTGCCTGCGCTCCAACAACCCCCAGAACGTGGTTGCGGCCACCTTCCAGGGCCTGCGGAGCCTGCGGGGCCCCGCTGAGGTGGCCCGCATCCGGGGCAAGAGCGTGGAAGAGATTGTTGGTTAAGGAGGGGCTGCGACATGGCAAATCTGAACATCAAGCTCGTCAAGAGCCTTAACGGCAGATTGGAAAAGCATATCGCCACTGCCAACTCCCTGGGGCTGCGGAAGATCGGTGACTCCACCGTGCAGCCCGACAATGCACAGACGCGGGGCAAGATCGCCAAGATCGGCTATCTGCTCAGCGTCCAAGAGACGAAGTAAGGAGGTACCGGATCAATGAATCTGCATGAACTGTCTCCCGCCGCCGGCTCCACCCACGTTGGGAAGCGCAAGGGCCGCGGCGCCGGTACGGGCAACGGCAAGACCGCCGGGCGCGGCCACAAGGGCCAGAAGGCCCGCAGCGGCGGCGGCGTGCGCGTCGGGTTCGAAGGCGGCCAGATGCCTCTGGCCCGCCGGGTGCCCAAGCGCGGCTTCAACAACATCTTCGCCAAGCCTCTGGAGATCATCAACCTCAGCGCCCTTAACGCCTTCAACGACGGCGAGGAGGTCACCGCCGAGGTCCTGCTGGAGCGGGGCATCCTCAGCAAGTGCCCCTACGGCTACAAGGTGCTGGGCAACGGAAAGATTACAAAGAAAGTCACAGTGAAGGCTTCCGCATTCTCCAAGTCCGCCCGGGAGGCAATTGAGGCGGCGGGAGGAAAGGCGGAGGTGAAATAACATGATCCAAACCATTCGCAAAGCGTGGGGTATCCCCGAGCTGCGGAAAAAGATCCTGTTTACCCTGCTGATTCTCGTCATCTACCGCGTTGGCAGCGCCATCCCCGTGCCCTACGTGAACGTGGACGCCCTGAAGTTCTATCTGGACAACATGGGCACCACCATCCTGGGCCTGTACAACGTCATGAGCGGCGGCGCCTTCGCCAGCGCGACGGTGTTCGCCATGGGCATTCAGCCCTATATCAACAGCTCCATCATCATCCAGCTGCTGACGGTGGCCATCCCCGCCCTGGAGCGCATGCAGCGCGAAGGCGGCGAGGAGGGCAAGCGGAAGATCCAGTCCATCACCCGCTACTCCACCGTGGCCATCGCGGTGCTCCAGGCCCTGGGCTACTACTTCATTATGAAGAGCCAGGGCATCCTCACCGACCAGAGCATCTGGGCCGCCCTGGTGATCATGGTCTCCTTCGTGGCCGGCTCCAGCTTCCTGATGTGGCTGGGCGAGCAGTGCAACGAGTTCGGCGTGGGCAACGGCATCTCCATGATCCTGTTCGCGGGCATCATCTCCCGCGTGCCCTCCATGATCTCCCAGATCTACAGCCAGATCGTGGCCGGGAACCTCTTCTGGCCCTGGGCCATCGTCATTGCGGTGGGCATTCTGCTGCTGGTGATCCTCATCGTGTTCGTCAGCGACGCGGAGCGCCGCATCCCCGTCCAGTACGCCAAGCGGCAGGTGGGCCGGCGGATGTACGGCGGCCAGACCAGCAACCTGCCTATGAAGGTGAACATGTCCGGCGTTCTGCCCGTCATCTTCGCCCAGTCCATCGCCAGCATCCCCGCCACCATCGGGGCCTTCCTGCCCGCGCCGGCGGAGGGGAGCTTCTGGGCGGGACTGCTCAACGCCATCGACACCAAGAGCGTGCTGTACCTGGTGATCTACTTCATCCTGATCATCGGCTTCAGCTACTTCTATGCCAGCATCCAGTTCAACCCGGTGGAGATTGCCAACAATCTCAAGCGCAACGGCGGCTTCATCCCCGGCTTCCGTCCGGGCAAGCCCACCAGCGACTTCATCGCCCGGGTCCTCAGCAAGATTACCCTCTTCGGCGCCATCTATCTGGGCGTTGTGGCGATCCTGCCCCTGCTGGCCGATAAGTTCTCCCAGATGAGCATCGGCATCGGCGGCACCTCCGTCATCATCGTGGTGGGCGTGGCCCTGGAGACGGTGCAGGCTCTGGAGAACCAGATGCTGATGCGTCAGTACAAGGGCTTCCTGGAGTAAGGAGAGAACTATGAAGCTGATTCTGTTAGGCGCCCCCGGCGCCGGCAAGGGCACCCAGGCGGAGATCCTCTGCAAGAAGCTGAACGTGCCCACCATCTCCACCGGCAACATCCTGCGGGCCGCCATCAAGGACGGCACGCCCACGGGGCTGAAGGCCAAGAGCTTCATTGACGCCGGCGCGCTGGTGCCCGACGAGGTGATCATCGGCATCGTGGACGAGCGCCTGGCCCAGGATGACTGCAAAAACGGCTATATCCTGGACGGGGTGCCCCGCACCATCGCCCAGGCCGAGGCCCTGGAGAAGGCCGGCATCACCTTCGACGCCGTCGTCTCCATTGAGATCAGCGAGGAGGAGATCCTCCGCCGTATGAGCGGCCGCCGGGTGTGCGGCGCCTGCGGCGCCAGCTATAACGTGGAGTTTCTGCCCCCCAGGACGGCGGGCATCTGCGACAACTGCGGCGGCAAGCTGATCCAGCGCAAGGATGATACGCCTGAGACGGTCCGTGAGCGCCTCAAGGTCTATCATACGGAGACAGAGCCCCTGGCGGACTTCTACGCCGCAAGGGGCCTGCTCAGGAGCGTGCAGTCCACCGACACCAAGGAGGGGACCACGCAGGCAATTCTGGCTGTACTGGGGATGTGAGCGAATGATCACCCTCAAATCAAGCCACGAGATCCAACTGATGCGCCGGGCGGGGGAAATTACCGCGGCGGCTCGCGCCTTGGCGGGAGCTATGGTAGCCCCCGGCGTAACAACCCGTGAAATTGACAGAGCAGTACACCGGTATATCAAGTCGCAGGGCGCCGTGCCCTCCTTCCTGCACTACAACGGCTTTCCCGCCAGCGTGTGCGTGTCGGTCAACGACGAGGTCATCCACGGCATTCCGGGCAATCGGGTGCTCAAAGAGGGGGACATTGTCTCCATTGACGTGGGCGCCTTCAAGGACGGATACCACGGCGACTGCGCGGCCACCTACCCCTGTGGCCGGATCTCGGAGGAGGCGGCCCGGCTCATCGAGGTGACCCGGCAGAGCTTCTTCGAGGGGCTCAGGTACGCCCGCGAGGGCTATCGGCTGCCGGATCTGTCCGGGGCCATCCAGCAGTATGTGGAGGGCCAGGGGTTCTCCGTCGTCCGCGACTATGTGGGCCACGGCATCGGCGGCAAGATGCACGAGGCGCCGGAGATTCCCAACTACGTGGAGCCCAGGGCCGGCCGGCCCCGGTTTCTGCGGGGGATGACCATCGCCGTGGAACCCATGGTCAACGCGGGCGGGTTCGGCATCAAGGTGATGCCGGACGGCTGGACGGTCAAGACAGCCGACGGGAAGCTGTCCGCGCACTATGAGAACACCATTCTGATTACAGATGGAGAGCCGGAGCTTCTGACCGACCCGGAGGCGAAAGCGGAGTAATTGGTTATGGATATTGCGCGATCAGACATTGTAAAATCGACTGCCGGCAGGGACAAGGGGAAGTTCTTCTTCGTCCTCGGGGTGGAGGAGGACTTCCTCCTGCTGGCGGACGGCAAGACCCGGAAGCTGGAGAGCCCCAAGCGGAAAAAGCGCAAGCACACCGCGTTTCAGGCCCACAGCGGCAGCCGGGCAGCCGAGAAGATCAGAGGCGGAGAGAAGCTGAGCAACAGCGAGCTCCGCAGGGCCCTCGCCCAGTTTGGCGGGGAAGGTAATCCAGACCAGGAGGGATGAGCACTTGGCAAAATCCGATATGATCGAGGTTGAGGGCGTTGTCGTTGAAGCGCTTCCCAACACTACATTCCAGGTAGACATTGGAAATGGGCACACCATTCTGGCCCATATTTCCGGAAAACTAAGGATGAATTTCATCAGAATCTTGCCTGGTGACAAAGTCACGGTGGAGATGTCCCCCTATGACCTGACCCGTGGCCGGATTACCTGGCGTACTAAGTAGGAGGTTACACACATGAAAGTAAGACCGTCCGTGAAGCCCATGTGCGAGAAGTGCAAGATCATTCGCCGCAAGGGCCGCCTGATGGTGATCTGCGAGAACCCCAAGCATAAGCAGAGACAGGGCTGAGAAAATTTGGAGGTGCTGAACTAATGGCAAGAATTGCCGGTATTGACCTGCCCAAGGATAAACGCATCGAGATTGGGCTCACCTATATTTACGGCATTGGCAGGAAGAGTGCCAAGGACATCCTGGCGACCACGGGGATCAACCCCGACACCCGGGTGAAGGATCTGACCGAGGCGGAGGAGAGCAAGCTCCGCGAGGCCATCGACCACGGCTACACCGTGGAGGGCGATCTGCGCCGCTCCGTGGCGCTGGACATCAAGCGTCTGACCGAGATCGGCTGCTACAGGGGCATCCGCCACCGGAGAGGCCTGCCCGTCCGCGGCCAGCGCAGCAAGACCAACGCCCGCACCCGCAAGGGTCCCAAGAAGACCATTGCCAACAAGAAGAAGTAAGGAGGGAGAAAAGAAATGGCTTCACCTAAGACTGGCAAGAGAGCGATCCGCCGCCGGCGGGAAAAGAAGAACATCGAAAAGGGTCAGGTCCATATCCGTTCTTCCTTCAACAACACCATGGTGACCGTCACCGACACCCAGGGCAACGCCATCTCCTGGGCCTCCTCCGGCGGTCAGGGCTTCCGCGGCAGCAAGAAGAGCACGCCCTTCGCCGCACAGACCGCCGCCGAGGTGGCCGCCCGCGCCGCAATGGAGCACGGACTGAAGACCGTGGAGGTCTTCGTCAAGGGGCCCGGCCAGGGCCGCGAGGCCGCCATCCGGGCACTGCAGGCCGTGGGCCTGGAGGTGACCATGATTAAGGACGTCACCCCCATCCCCCACAACGGCTGCCGGCCCCCGAAGCGCCGCCGCGTCTGATTTGGAAGAAGGAGGAAATATTTCATTATGGCTAAGAATATGCAGCCTGTAGCCAAGCGCTGCAAGGCTCTGGGCATCTCCCCCGCCGCCATGGGCTACGCCAAGAAGACCACTGAGCGCGGCGCGGGCAATCAGATGCGCAAGAAGAAGAGCGAGTACGCCCTGCAGCTCCAGGAGAAGCAGAAGGTCAAGTTCGTCTACGGCATCATGGAGAAGCAGTTCCGCATGTACTACGAGAAGGCCGCCCGGAGCCAGGGCAAGACCGGTGACGAGCTGCTGGTTCTCATCGAGCGCCGCCTGGACAACGTGGTCTACCGCCTGGGCTTCGCCGCCACCCGCCGGCAGGCCCGGCAGCTGGTGAGTCACGCCCACTTCACCGTCAACGGCAGGAAGGTCAACATCCCCTCCTATCTCATCAAGCCCGGCGATGTGATCGAGGTCAGGGACACCAGCCGTCAGTCCCCCATTTTCAAGCGCCTGACCGGTGAGGACGCCCCTCTGCCCCTGGTTCCCCAGTGGCTGGAGCGGGAGAAGAACGCGCTCAAGGGCACCGTCGGCCGTCTGCCCGTGCGCGAGGACATCAACGATATGCCCATTGAGGAGCATCTCATTGTCGAGCTGTACTCCAAGTAATCGGAGGCTACCCTCGATTGTCACAAGAACTGAATTTTGGGCGGGTCCGGTTTTCCGGCCCGCTATGAGAAGGAGGGTAACTGGATGATTGAAATTGAGAAGCCCCAGATTGAGTGTATTGAGACACCCGGTGATGATTCCTATGGGAAATATGTGGTGGAGCCCCTGGAGCGGGGCTACGGCACCACCCTGGGCAACGCCCTGCGCCGCATCATGCTCTCATCCCTGCCCGGCACCGCCGCCACCAGCATCAAGATCGCCGGCGTCCAGCACGAGTTTACCACCATCCCCGGCGTGAAGGAGGATGTGACGGACATCGTGCTGAACATCAAGCAGCTCATCTGCAAGCTCCACAGTGAGGGCGTGAAGACCGTCTTCATTGAGGCGGTAGGCCCCTGCGAGGTGACGGCCGGCGACATCAAGAGCGACGGAGAGGTGGAGGTCCTCAACCCGGACCTGCACATCGCCACCCTGGGCAGCGGCGCGACGCTGAACATGGAGATCACCCTCAGCCACGGCCGGGGCTATGTGCCCGCCGACCGCAACAAGGCCCAGCAGAACATCATCGGCGTTATCCCCGTGGACTCCATTTACACCCCCGTCTACAAGGTCAACTACACCGTGGAAAATACCCGCGTGGGGAACATGACCGACTTCGACAAGCTGACCATTGAGGTCTGGACCGACTCCACCATCTCCGCCCGCGACGCGGTGAGCCTGGGCGCAAAGATTCTCTGCGACCACTTCACCCTGTTTACGGACCTCAGCGAGATCGTGGGCTCCAAGTCCACCGTGGTGGAGAAGGCGGAGACCCAGCGGGACAAGGTGCTGGAGCTGACCATTGAGGAGCTGGATCTCAGCGTGCGCAGCTTCAACTGCCTCAAGCGCGCCAACATCAACACCGTCGAGGACTTGATCAGCAAGACCGAGGACGAGATGATGAAGGTGCGCAACCTGGGCCGCAAGAGCCTGGAGGAGGTCATCAACAAGCTGGCCATGATGGGTCTGGCCCTGGCCGACGAAGAAACCAACTGACAGCCCGCGCCGATGGGCGCGGCCGTGTGTGCCGCCGGCAGGCGGCAGGACAATACACGCCTTTTGAAGGAGGAAACCTACCATGCCCGGAACTCGTAAGCTCGGTAAGACAACCGATCAGCGCAAAGCGATGCTCCGTCAGCAGGTGACCGATTTCCTGGATTATGGGAAGATGGAGACCACCGTCACCCGCTGCAAGGAGATCCGCCCCCTGGCTGAGAAGATGATTACCCTGGGTAAGAAGGGCGATCTGGCCGCTTACCGCAGGGCCATGGCCTTTGTGACCCGCGAGGATGTGGTGAAGAAGATCTTCAAGGAGATCGCCCCCAACTACGCGGAGCGCAACGGCGGCTATACCCGCATCACCCGCACCGGCGTCCGCCGGGGCGACGCGGCGGAGACCGCCATGATCGAGCTGGTCTGAGCGCCTTAACGCAAATCTGAGAAAAAGCCCTTTCGTGTGTGGGAGTACTACACATACGAAAGGGCTTTTTGCCGTCCGGCGCGGTTTTCTCGGGAAAGAAGGGGCAAAGATATTGAAACCTCCGTTTCAATGTGATACTATATAGGCGGTGCGCCGCCGTGCGCATCCGGCAATCTGAACATATGAGAGGTTTTACAATGGAGATGAATCTGCAATGGCTGACACAGACGCCGGTGGGGGAGTTCTGCCTCACCCTGCTGGTCTCTATGATCCCGGTGGTGGAGCTGCGGGGAGGCATCCCCTTCGGCGTGGCGGCGGGGCTGCCGGTATGGGCGGCGTATCTGGCCGCCATCATCGGCAACTTTCTCCCGGCGCCCTTCATCATCGTCTATATCCGCAGAATTTTCCAGTGGATGCGGAAGAGACTGCCCAGGCTGAACCGGCTGGTGGACAAGCTGGAGAAGAAGGCCCACCTGAAGGGGCAGAAGGTGACGAAGTACAAGTACCTGGGTCTGGCCGTCTTCGTGGCGATTCCCCTGCCGGGAACCGGGGCCTGGACCGGGTCCCTGGCCGCCGCCTTCCTGGACATGCCCCTGCGCAAAGCCCTGCCCTCCATCTTTGCCGGCATCCTTGTGGCCGGGGCGGCCATCAGCGTGCTGACCTTTGGGGTGGCCAGCCTGTTTTGAAGGAGTAAGGAGAAAACGCCATGTATATGTATCTGGTGCGCCACGGCCAGTCCGTGGGCAACGTGCGCCGCACCTTCCACGGGCAGACCGACTACCCCCTCACCGAGGAAGGCCGCCGGCAGGCCCGGCAGGCAGCGGAGAAGCTGCGGGAGATCCCCTTCACCCGCTGCTGCGCCAGCGACCTGCGGCGGGCCTGGGACACGGCCCTGGCCTGCCTGGAGGGCCGGAGCGTCCTGCCGGAGCGGTGCCCGGACCTGCGGGAGCACTTTGTGGGGGACTTGGAGGACACCTCCTGGGAGGAGGTGGAGGCCCGGCACCCCGGCCTCAGGCGGGCGTACATAGAGGACTGGTTCCATGTGACGCCGCCGGGAGGCGAGAGCCCGGAGGAGATGGCGGCGCGGGTGGGCCGGTGCGTGGACGGCATTGTGGCCAGGGGGGAGGACACCCTGGTGGCCGCCCACAACGGCTCCCTGTCCCTGGTTCTCATCCATCTGGGCCTTGCGGGGCCGGAGGATGTGATGAAGCCGGGGTACTACTTTGAGCAGGGCTGCTACACCGCCGTGGAGGTCACGGCGGCGGGGGCCCGCCTGCTGGCCTTCAACCGCTGACGGGCAAAGCGCCTCTGTGCTGCATACACTGAGTATGAGCAAAAATGATGCCGCCGGCGGCGGCGGATGGGAGGCGTTGTATGCAGCTGTGGCAGGACGGCCTGATGGCTATGCTGGCCGCCGTGGGGCTTGCGTCCATCATGTGGGCGGTGGTGCGTACGGTGGTGTACGCCGGGCCAGAGCGCCGGGGAGGCGTTGTGGCCCTTCTGCCCGTCAAGGGCGACGGAGAGGGCCTGGAGGAGCAGGTGAGGGCCCTGCGGGGAAAGCAGGTTTTTTCCGGCATGGTGCTGATTGTGGATTGCGGGCTCTCCGAGGAGGGGCGGCGGCTGGCGAAGCTGCTGGCCCGGGGGGACCGATGGGTGGCGGTTTGTACAATGGAGGAGATTGGGAGTTATTTGGCGGCATAGGTGCGTCGCGCCCTCCGGGCGCGAGGGGGGCTGCGGTGCAGCCCTACCGCTTGTGGGGCCTACGCGGCCCCAAGATTCTGCACGGCCACATCGAGTGGCCGCGCAGAATCTAATTGTGCATGACCCCTCGATGGGGTCATTGCACAATCATACCCCGCGGTCCGCTTTTGGATGCCCAAAAGCGGACGGAAAAACCGCTGGAACCGAAGGTTCCAGACCTCCCTCTCGGGGCCGCCCTTTGGGCGGACCTCCTCGGCGGGGGATTTACGGGGATTGGGTGGAATCTTTGATAGATTGGGTGCCACGTGAATGAGCAAATCCTTCGGGCATCTGATCTAGGAGCTTGGCACTTGAATAACTCCGCCTGCCGGCCTTTCAAAGGGGCAGAGCCAGCAATAGGGGGGCGCACTATTGAAAGATTCGCCTAAGCTCCCAAAAAGGAGCCCGTACCCCTTCCTGCGGCGCATTTTAGAGAGGCACCGCAGTCTGTTCCCCCAGGTATTGGCACTACCCTAAGAACACTCCCAAACAGAAGCAGAAGTCCAGGGAAGCGGCCAGCACCGATTTAGACAAATCAGACCTGGCCTCGGGCGCAAAACAAATCAAAAAATAGGAATCCAAAACCCTTGGTTTTGGCAACTTTTTGGTTACTTTTTGTTTGCACAAAAAGTAACCGCAGGGCGTGGGGGCGCGCAGCCCCCACAAGCTTCCGTATAGAAGAATCCACCCCTCGCCGCCGGTCGGGCGGCGAAGAAAGGAGCCCCTATGCCCGCATCATGCACCATCGCCGGCACCATCTCCCACGTGATCTTCCAAAACGAAGAAAACGGCTATACCGTTTTGCGGCTGGTCACCTCCGACGGGGAGGCGGTAACCGTGGTGGGGACCATCCCCTGCGCCGCGCCGGGGGAGGATCTGGTGGTCACCGGCCGCTGGGTCAGCCACCCCGTCCACGGGGAACAGGTGGAGGCCCGGCAGGTGGAGCGGCATATGCCCACGACGGAAAATGAGATCCTGTGCTATCTGGCTTCCGGCATCATCAAAGGCGTGGGGCCCGCTACGGCGGACAGAATGGTCCAGCGCTTCGGGGAGAGCACCCTGCGGGTGCTGGAGGAGGAGCCGGAGCTGCTTACCAAGATCAAGGGGATCACCCCGCGGAGGGCGAAGGAGATCGGGGAGAGCTACCGCTACCAGACGGGGATGCGGCGGCTGCTGGAGTTTTTGTCCCTCAACGACCTGCCCCTGAGCCTGGCCCTGCGGCTCTACCGGCGCTACGGGGGGGAGGCCCTGGAGGCGGTGCGGGAGAATCCGTATCTGCTGGTGGACGAGCTCTATGGGGTGGACTTCGCCGTCATGGACGAGATTGCCCTGTCCATGGGGATGGCCGGGGACAGCAGACGGCGGATCGAGGCCTCGGTGCTCTTCGAGCTGACCTACAATCTGGGCAACGGCCACGTCTTTCTGCCCAGGGACAAGCTCATCGCCGCCGCCTCCCAGCTCATCGACTGCCCGCCGGAGACGGTGGAGGTCTCCCTGGACGACCTCATCGGCCGGGGGGCCGTCCGCTGCCAGCGGGTGGCCAGGGTGGAGGCCTGCTATCTGCGGCGGCTCTACGAGGCGGAGACCGGCGTCACGGAGAAGCTGGGCCGGATGCTGGCCTGCCAGGCGGACCGGCCGGACTACGTCCGGGTGGACGCCATTCTGGAGCAGATCGAGGCCGGGCAGGGGATCACCTACGCCCCCGAACAGCGGCGGGCGGTGGAGCTGGCGGCCCGGCAGGGGGTTGTGCTGCTCACCGGCGGCCCCGGCACCGGGAAGACCACCTCCGTGCGGGGGATCGTGGCCATGCTGGACCGGATCGGTTGCAAAATCCTGCTCATGGCCCCCACGGGGCGGGCGGCCAAGCGGCTGGGGGAGCTGTGCGCCCGGGAGGCGCAGACCATCCACCGGGCTCTGGGCATGACCTGGCGGGAGGAGACCGGGGAGGTGACGTTCCAGAAAAACGAGAAGGACCCCCTGGAGGCGGAGGCGGTGATTGTGGACGAGATGAGCATGGTGGATCTGCCCCTGCTGCACGCCCTCCTCTCCGCCGTGAAGGACGACTGCCGCCTGGTGATGGTGGGGGACCCGGACCAGCTGCCGTCGGTGGGGCCGGGGAACGTATTCGGGGACCTGATCCGCTCCGGACGGGTGGAGACGGTGCGCCTGACGGAGATCTTCCGGCAGGCCCAGGCCTCCGCCATCATCCGCTCCGCCCACGCGGTGAACCAGGGGCAGCTGCCCCCCCTGCGCAACAGCGCCGGCAGCGACTTTTTCTTCATGCGCCGCAGGGACCCCCTGGCGGCGGTGGAGCTGGTGGTGGAGCTGTGCAGAACCCGGCTGCCCCAGAATATGGGGGTGGACGGCCGGGACATCCAGGTTCTCTGCCCCACCCGGCGGGGGGAGTGGGGCACCAGGGCCCTGAACCGGGCCCTTCAGGAGGCCCTGAATCCCCCCGCTCCGGACAAGCGGCAGAAGGCCTGGGGGGAGCTGGTCTTCCGGGTGGGGGACCGGGTGATGCAGATCCGCAACAACTACGACGTCCTCTGGGTCCGCTCCGACGGCGTCACCGGCGCGGGCATCTTCAACGGCGACGTGGGGGTGGTGGAGGACATCGACCCCGCCGGGGAGCTGATGACCGTCCGCTTCGACGACCGCACCGCCACCTATGTCTCCGACATGCTGGGGGAGCTGGAGCTGGCCTACGCGGTCACGGTGCACAAGAGCCAGGGCAGCGAGTACAGGGCCGTGGTGCTGGTGGCCCTGCCCGCCGCCCCGGCGCTGATGGTGCGGGGGGTGCTGTATACCGGCATCACCCGGGCCAGGGAGCTGCTGGTGGTGGTGGGGGACGACGCCGCCCTGGGGCGCATGGCGGAGAACGACCGCCAGCAGCGGCGGTACAGCGGCCTGCGCTGGCGGCTGTGCCAGAGGGCGGAGATCGAATAATGCCGCAGGAAGGGAGGTGGGCGGTATGCCCACACTGGTAGAGTATCTGCGCACATACGCGGACACCACGCTCGGCCACGCGATGCTGGTGGTTTATCTCTTCGTGGTTTTGGAGGAGAGAGGGTGGAGGCGGGTGAAAAAGCTGCCCATGCTGTTCCTCTCCCCGCTGACCGTCGCCTCGGTCAACATATTTCTGTACTATGTCCTCCCCGGCGCAACTCTGATCCACTTCTGCGGGAGCAACCTGCTCATCGTGCTGCTCTGCACGCTGTGGGTGGGCTGGGCCTGGAAGGTCAGCCTATGGCGGGCCCTCTCCGCTGTGGCCATGGCGGGCCTGTTTCAGGTCTCCGTTGCCGCCCTGACCCGGTTCCTGTTCCGGAACATCCTCCAGGGGAACGAGGGCCTCCGGTTTGCGGCGGTGTCGGCCATTGCATGGGCGCTGGTGCTGCTCTCCGCCGTTCTGCTGTACCGGCTGCGCTTCGGCCACTGGTTCCGCCTCCTGCTGGAGGAGGGCACCGGCCAGCGCAGGATGGCCCTGTTCCTGTTCGTTCTGCTGTATGTCATGGAGGCGTTCTACCTGCTTCAGCGGGGGCTCCAGCCGGCGTATTTTCCCCTCTACTACGTGCTGGTACTGGTGATGGCGGCGCTGGCGGCGGGGCTGGTGGTTTACCTGGCCCAGTGGCTTGACGCCGTCCGGAAGATGGAGGCCCAGCAGGGCGTAATCGCCCAGCAGCAGCTCTACGAGCAGGAGCTGGAGGCCATCCGCCGGGAGGTGCGCGCCTTCCGCCACGACTACAAGAACATGCTGGCAGGCCTCTCCCAGCAGGCGGGGGCGGGGGAGACCGAGGCCCTGTGCGCCGCTCTGTCGGAGCTGGACGCGGGCTTCGACCGGCGCATCGGGGAGAAGATCCAGGTCTCCACCCAGGTCGGCAACCTGCGCATTCCCCAGGTGCGGAGCCTGCTGCTGTCGAAGCTGACGGCTATGGGGGAGCGGGGGGTGGACTGCCGGCTGGAGGTGCTCTACCCCGTGGAGCGGGTGGGGATGGACGTGTGGGACTTTGTCCGCTGCCTGGGGATTCTGCTGGACAACGCCGCCGAGGCCGCCCTGGAGACGGAGACGCCCTGGGTGGAGATTGTCCTGCTGGCCCAGGGGGAGGCGCTGTCCCTGCGGGTGTCCAACCCCTACGCCGGGCGCATCGACCCCGTTAAAATGTGGGAGGAGGGCTGGTCCACCAAGGGGGAGGGCCGGGGGCTGGGCCTGCCCGGCTACCAGCGCATACTGGAGGAGTACCGGAATGCGGGCTCCGCCGCCAGCTGGGCGGGGGACGTGTTTGTCCAGGACCTCACCATAGGAGGGAGACCATGATTCAGATCTATCTATGCGACGATGAGGAGACCGTTCTCCACCAGATCAAGACCGCCCTGGAGTGGAAAATCTTCGTGGAGGATTACGACATGGAGGTATCCTGCGCCGCCCGGTGCGCCCGGGATCT
>Ga0224747_10065_pt1 | contig 17705 bp, 16 predicted proteins | sample LIM_F_Water_Pos_FD_182999 | JGI IMG/M metagenome (GOLD analysis project Ga0224747, IMG submission 182999) | Enriched cells from gastrointestinal tract of the lab mouse from Pacific Northwest National Laboratory (PNNL), Richland, Washington... | ecosystem: Host-associated > Mammals > Digestive... | reverse complement strand
GTCAACTGCCAGGGAGTATGTAGCCGGTATCTTCCGCCGCCTGCGCGAACATGAGTATGACCCGGAACTGATGAAGTTGTATGTGGTTGGCGGCGGTGGCTGTCTGATTAAAAATTTCGGAGAGTTTGACGCTGGCCAGGTTGTCATCAACGAGGACATCTGCGCCACCGCCAAGGGGTATGAATATCTGGCCCATCTCCGCGCCAGGAAGGGCGGCATGGTATGAGCAGGCGGATTGTCAGCACCAATATTCGCTTCAACCTGGAGAAAGAGACGGATCGGACAGCCTGGGAATATCTTCAGCATAGGGATAAGAAGCAGTACCGCTCTTATAGCAGGGCGGTGATTACCGCCGTCAACGACTACTTTGAGCGCCGGGGGCGGTTAGTCTCTGACCCGTATCTGGAAACCCGTGAGAAGGAGGACGCTTTCCTCCTGCGGGTGCTGGAAACCATCCGGGCCGGGTTCGATCACGCCGCTCCTGTCAGTTCAGCGGCTACGCTGCTCAACCTGTTGCAGAATATCCCACCGCAACCGGCTTCTACTGAGAACGCAACCCAAGAGGACCAGCAGGAAGCGGACGATACAGCATTGGATTTCGTGGACAGTTTTTGATACCACAGCGGGCCATTTTGATACCATAACGAATTGAATTAACACCAAAAATATAAGCACCAGATACCAGGTTTCTTGTATTTGCTCAGGGAATTTGTATCTGGTGCTATTTTTTGCTCTGCATGATACCAACTTGCAGAATCTTGGTATCAAAATCAGGTATTTCAGTGCTAACAGGCCAATTAAGGCCGGAAAGGAGCTACTATGACGGATAACGAAAAGAAACTGATCCAGGCCCGACACCGTTTGGAAGAAGCCCAGGCCCGTGACCGGGTGAAGCAGCGCAAAGCCCGAACAAGGCGGCTAATCCAGGAGGGGGCTGTTTTGGAAAAGGCTCTGCCGCAGACGGTAAGCATGAGCTTGAACGAGTTGGAAACATATCTGCACGAACTTACAAATTAAGTACGCAAAGCAGGAGCGTCCCGGTTCGCCGGGGCGCTCCGCTTTTCCAGGCCCGAAGGGCGCACTTACTCACCACCCGCAAGCGGGCGGTGGTACTGCCTCCGGCAGTCGTGCGCTCTCCGAGGGGGATTGCGCTTTCTGCGGAAAGCGCCCGCCGATGCCTTCCAGCATCGACGGCGCAACAGGTGAAGTCGCTCCCGCGTCATCCCCTGTTGCCAGCGAAAACCTGCCACTGGCAGCTTTTCGCTGTTTACCGGGGACGTTGGACGAGGGACGGGAAACGAAAGACGGAGGTAATAAAAACTGGCAATTTATCATTTGGAAGCAAAGGTTATCAGCCGGGGTACAGGCCGTTCCGCTGTTGCGGCAGCGGCCTACATGAGCTGTTCTCGAATTTACAATGATTACGATGGGGTACAGCATGACTACATCCGGAAACAGGGGCTTATCTGGCAGCAGGTCTTTCTGCCGGATATGGCACCGGCAGAGTGGGCAGATCGGGAAATCCTCTGGAACGCCGTGGAGGAAGCGGAGAAAACGAAGGACAGCCGCCTCGCCCGTGAGTTCGTGGTGGCGCTCCCTGTTGAACTGAGCAGGGACGAGTGGATAACCCTGTTGACGAACTTCATACAGATCAATTTTGTGGCGGATGGGATGTGCGCTGATGTGTGCATCCACGATACGGATGGTCATAATCCCCACGCTCATATCATGCTGACCGTGCGGCCTCTGACCAAGGACGGCAAATGGCAGCACAAGACGGAGAAGGAGTACCTTTGCGTCAAGGACGGTGAGGAACGGGGCTTTACTGCGGTGGAGTTTAAGTCGGCGCAGTCTGAGGGCTGGGAGAAGCAGTATCAGTATAAGGTCGGCAAAAAGAAGGTGTATATGCCGCCCTCTCAGGCCGGGGTGCAAGACTATGAGCGCATTTCCAAGTATCCCAAGAGCACAAAATATGGTAGGCAAAATCCTATTTCAGAACGCTGGAACAGCGAGGATCAGCTTATCCTCTGGCGGACAGCATGGGCGGATGTGACCAATCAATTCCTTGAGCGGGCCGGTAGCCAGGAGCGTGTCGATCACCGTAGCCATGCGGAGCGTGGGCTGGATGAACAGCCTACCATTCACGAGGGAGTAGTTGCCCGTGCGCTGGAACAGGAGGGGATTATCTCTGACCGCTGTGAACTGAACCGGCAGATCAAAGCAGACAACGCCCTGATGCGGGAGTTGAAATCATTGGTTAAGAAACTGATGGATGCAGTAAAGAACTCTGTTCCAGCGATTGCGGAGGCAATAGAAACCGTTCGGCAAAAGATGATAATTTTCCGGTATCAGCTTTTGCATATTGGAATTGGAAAAAGACAGATTACCGATACGCTCCATACTGTTCAGCCGGACATCAAGCGGTATGAGGATATTGTTAAACAGTTCAAGGTTAAGATCAAGGAGCGCCGAGGGTTGCTGGAGGAAAAGAAAAACACCCCGGCACTTCAAGTATTCCGACATCGGGAGTTAGCACAGAAAATCGCTACTTTGACGGAAGATATTGAAGAATCGAAAAGCGAGAAGGCCCTGCTGCTCAATCAGCTTAATTGTGCAGACAATCATGGCATGGACGAAATCAAACAGCATATTGCATCTATGGAATCTTCGATCGAAACGCTGAACCAGCAGGAGGAAAAATATACTGCTGCACTGGATGCGGCACTGGCACAGTACACCGAGCTGCAACAACAGTCGGCGGATGTGGACACCATAGAGCTGAATACCGCCCGTCATGCTATCCGTCCTGATAAAGAGCACGAAACGCTACAGCGGCTACAAGCCACCTATGGCAAAAAGTTTGATTCCAGGACATTGGCGCAGAGCCGAATAGATGTTGCCCAAATGTTGAATGAAACAGCGGGGCCGGTATCTATCCGCCAGAAGTTGCAACAGTTGCAGGGGCCGCAGAATAGGCAAAGTCATGATAAGGAACGTAGCCAGGAGCGGTGATGCTCCTGGCCTGCGATCATTCTATCAACAAATTTCTTGCTCAAGTGCGTCAAATTCTGGTGTAGAGAAAAACTCGCCCAATGTTATTTCAAAGCCATCGCAAAGTTTTTTAATAGTTACTGTACCGGGATTCTGGCTTTCTCCGTTAAGAATACTTTTAATCGTCGCTTGCGGAACGGCGGAAATGTTGCTCAATCCGTTAGGCGTAATTCCGCGTTCTCTGCATAACTGCAAAATTCGGGCCGCAATTGCTTCACGAGTATTCATATTGCGCCCCCTTCAAGTGATTTATCACTATGATAAATTATTTGAAGTTTGCTTGTTAGTGATACTTCACTACAAACGAGATTTATGATAATATAGTGATATATCACTATATTGGAAGGAAATAGTAATGAGTACCTGTTTTTTCATCGGACACCGCGAGGCTCCGGATAGTCTCCTACCTCAATTATCTGCTGAAATTGAGCGGCATATCACTGAATACGGTGTGACTGAGTTCGTTATAGGCAGATATGGCCGCTTTGATGCACTGGCGGCAAAGTGCGTCAAGGCAGCAAAGAAGCGCCACCCGGAAGTGATGCTTACGCTATTGCTACCTTACCATCCCTATGACCGCCCTACTCCAACACCGCCCGGTTTTGACAGCACGTTCTATCCGCCGGGGATGGAAACTGTCCCCAAACGTGCCGCCATCATTCAGGCTAACCGCTACATGGTAGAGCACAGCGATTATCTGATCGCCTATGTACGGCATTCAGTCAGCAATGCGTGGGATTTGGTAGAGTATGCCCGAAAGTACGAAAAGCAAGGGACTATTACGATTACCGCATTGCCAAGGCCATAAGCAAAGTGAATATAAACGCTTTGTGGGAATTGAAATTTTCGGGGAAAACTGATACAATGCTAGAAAAATGGTTCCTGGGAACACTCTGCATGAACTCTACTATAATAAGTATCTTGATGAATGTCCTAGAATGCCTAATAAATAAAACGAGCAGAGGAATGATGGTATGAGAAAATCTAAATTTATCGCAATAATTATTTCAATAATTCTAGTATCGGTGGTCGTAGTCCCAGTTGCAATCAATGAATCATATAAATATGGTGTTGTCTATGTAACAAAGTGGGACGCCGCAGACGTCCTCTCATATTACGGAACTGTTCTTGGTGCTGTTGCTACCACAAGTGCGATGGTGATTACCATTACCTTCACATATAAGCAAATCCGTAGAGATAGTTACTTAAAAACTGAAAATGAGAAATGGATGAAAATTGAATCCGTTTTTGCGAATGTTTTGGACAATATCAACCCCATTCGCCTTCTTATGGAAACAATGGATACAAGTTTTACTGATCCCTCTGCCGCCATAGGAATAATTCAAAAATATCAGATAGCTTGCCAGACAGCCACCGACGTCTTAAATGGATACCTAAATATCGTAGATTACCCAAAAGTAAAACCTATCGTTGATACAATAGGCGGCTTCCGGGAAGAAATATCTCAAGTACTCCAAGATTTAATTATTGAATACTCTAAACTGCGGGATTTTAGCAGTAGAAATACAGCAAAGCGAACTATTGAGATGGAAAATAGATACCCAAACTCTTTTTCAACAGAGGATATTGCGCTCTCTGAAAAAATTCTCAAAGATACAAACGGAATCCAGCAGAGTGATATCGACAAAGCGATTGAACAGCTTAATGAAAAAATAATAGCGATATACTATGGGGCATATCGTTCTTTACTACAACTCAAAGGCTCAACGTTTGAAATAATCAATACAGAAACTCAAAAGAAAGCAGATAGTATTCTACATCTATGGGGGAAATCATAATGCCCACACTTGAATGGATTGGAAAAGACAAAGTAGTCAACCACCATCTGGAGGTCCCCTACCGGGTGCTGGAGGAACAGTATACCTACAATGCCGGGACGAGCGAAAACATGATTATCCGAGGGGACAATCTGGAGGCGCTCAAGGCCCTGCTGCCTCGGTATGAGGGGAAGGTCAAGTGCATCTATATTGATCCGCCCTACAACACGGGAAACGAGGGCTGGGTCTATAACGACAACGTGAACGACCCAAGAATCAAGAAGTGGCTGGGCGAGGTAGTAGGCAAGGAAGGCGAGGACCTGAGCCGCCACGACAAGTGGCTGTGTATGATGTATCCCCGGTTGAAACTGCTTCAACGATTGTTGGCGGAAGATGGGGTCATTTTTATTAGCATTGATGACAATGAACAGGCTAATTTGAAAATGATTTGTGATGAAATCTTTGGAGCATGTTGTTTTGTTTCCTTGATTTCTTGGCAACGTACCTATTCAAAGCGCAATGACTCAAAAGGTATCCCTGCTGAGATTGAACACATTCTTGTTTATTCAAAGGATATCATATGGACCCCTAAACGACTTCCACGGACAGCTGAGATGAACGAAAGTTATACAAGTCAGGATGGTGACCCCAGAGAATGGTCATCTGTTACTGTCAACGCACCAGGAGCAGCGACCCACCAGGGAATGGTTTATGCGATACAGCATCCAATAACAGGGGAATACCTCTATCCCCCAATAGGACGCTGTTGGAGTTTTGGCCAACCCCAAATGTTTGAACACATGAGCGAATGGGCTGAATATGAGCTAAAACCCCTTGATGATTATGACAAACGCTGTGAACTATGTGGACGCATAGACGGTGTACCCCAGTCAATCAATGCACTTGTATTAAAAAAGCCCTTTGAAGAAGCGCAGCGGCTTGCTGTCCAACGTTATGAACAAGGTATCAAGAAAGAAAGACCGTGGCCACCACTTTATTTTACAGCAAATGGGAGGGGCGGCATACGGCGCAAACAGTATTTAGATGTAAGCGCAGGACGTGTTGCAACAAATTTATGGGTACACACAGAAGTTGGGCATACAGGTGAAGCGGCAAATGAACTGGCAAACATATTTGGGGAAAAAGCTCCATTTAATACACCTAAACCGTCACGACTGATTGAACGGGTCCTGCAAATTGCATCGGCTCCTGATTCTGTGATTCTCGATTCTTTCGCTGGCTCCGGCACTACCGCCCACGCCGTTCTAAACATGAACAATGCTGACGGCGGACACCGCAAATTCATTTTGGTGGAAATGATGGACTACGCCGAGAGCATTACCGCCGAGCGGGTCAAGCGGGTGATTGATGGCTATGGTCAGGGCAAAAATGCTGTGGAAGGCACGGGCGGTGATTTCACTTTCTACGACCTCGGACCCGTCCTGCTCCTGCCCAACGGCAATCTGAACGAGGACGTGGGCGCGGAGAAAATCCGGGAGTATGTCTATTTCATGGAGACAAAAACCTCCATCGAACCGGATAAAGAGGACGAGCCCTATTATATGGGCGTCCACTTGGACAGCGCCTATTACTTCTATTATGAGCGTGACAGTCTCACCACCTTGAGCCGCGACTTTCTGGGGAGCATCAAAACCAAGGCAGGCCAGTACACGATTTACGCGGACCAATGCACCCTGAGCCAGACGGAACTGGAGCGGTGGCACATCACCTTCAAAAAAATCCCACGGGACATCTCGAAGCTGTAAGGAGGCGGCGTTATGGAGCTGAAAACCTATCAAAAGCAGGTCATGGACGATCTGTCCGCCTACCTGGGCCATCTGAACCAGGACAGCGAACTGTTTGCCGCCTGGAAAGGTTACTGGATGGATAAGGACATCCCTGTGGGGCTGGGCGGCGTTCCGGCCTACAAGTCCGCCATTCCCGGCGTTCCCCATGTCTGCACAAAGGTCCCCACCGGCGGCGGGAAAACCTTCATGGCCTGCGCCGCCCTCAAGCGCATTTTTGACACCATGCCTCTGGACAAGCCCCAGGTGGTGGTGTGGCTCGTGCCGTCGGACTCTATCCTCACCCAGACGATCCGAAACCTGTCCAATCCAGACCACGAATACCGTCTGCGGATTAATTCAGACTTTGCCGGGCGGGTGGGCGTGTATACGAAGGAAATGCTTCTGAGCGGCCAGCAGTTTTCCCCCGATACCGTCCGGGAGATGCTTACGGTCTGTGTGCTGAGCTATGCCTCTCTGCGCATTGACAGCAAGAAAAAAGACGTGCGCAAGGTCTATCAGGAGAATGGGAACCTGCTGAAATTTGCCCAGTATTTCAAGGATGACTCCGTGCTGCTGGCCGATACGCCGGACACGGCGCTGATCCAGGTGCTGCGGCAGTTGTCCCCTGTGGTAGTGGTGGACGAGAGCCACAACGCCGGATCTGATTTAAGCGTGGAGATGCTGAACAATCTGAATCCGTCTTTTGTGCTGGATTTGACCGCTACCCCGAGAAAGAACAGCAATATCCTCTCCTATGTGGACGCACGGGAGCTGAAAAAAGAGAACATGGTGAAACTCCCGGTGGTGGTGTATAACCGCACCTCCCGCCAGAGCGTGATTCAGGACGCCATTCATTTCCGAGGCAGCATTGAACGTCAGGCGATAGCGGAGAATGAAGCAGGCGGGGAATACATACGTCCTATTGTTCTGTTCCAGGCCCAACCCAAGCTCAACGAGGACAGTGAAACCTTTGATAAGATCAAGGCCATGCTGGTGGATATGGGGATACCGAAAGAGCAGATCGCGGTCAAAACCTCCAAGGTGGACGAGCTGGGGAAAACGGACCTCATGAGCCGGGATTGTCCGATCCGGTATATTATCACGGTCAACGCCCTCAAGGAAGGGTGGGACTGCCCCTTCGCGTACATTCTGGCGTCATTGGCGAATAAGACCTCCAAGGTGGATGTGGAGCAGATTTTGGGCCGTGTCCTCCGCCAGCCCTATGCAAAACGGCACAAATCTCCGCTGCTGAATATGTCCTATGTGTTTACCTGCTCCAACGATTTCAGGAATACTCTGGACAGCATCGTGAGCGGTCTGAACATGGCGGGATTCAGCCGGAAGGATTTCCGGGTAGGCGAAGTTCCCGACCCGGCTCCCATGCCTAAGCCGGATGAAGCGGAACAGATGGAACTCGGCGGAAACGCTCCCGCCGCAGAGACAGATTCGTTTGACGATGTTGATACGGAGGCAGTAAAAAAGGCCCTGGAGGGCGGAACCGAGCAGCCTGATTCTCCCCTTGGAGAGATGCTCCAGGACGCGCAGCGTCAGGCGGACAGCTACGATGCGGAGATGAAGGAGAGCGGCAGCTCAGGCTTTTGGGGAGGAGAGCTGGGAGAAATGCTGAATCAAAACGCTATGCAGCCTCAGTTTGCAGAGGAAGCGTCCGCTTTGTGTATCCCGCAGTTTTTCCTTAAAGGAACACCGGATTTGTTCGGTGGGGAGTATGAACTGCTGGAAGCGGAAAATCTGTCGGAGGGGTTTTCTCTCAGCGGCCAGGACGCGCAGATCAGTTTTGAGTTGGCCACCGGCGAGATGTACCGGGTGGACCTCCAGGAGACGGGTGAGGCGATCCCCAAGTATATGCGGGCCACCAAAGAGGAAAGTGAGTATATCCGGGAACGATTGGCGAAGTTGCCGCCGGAGAAGAAGGTGCAGCAATGCGTTTCCCTGATTTGCGGAAACCTCAACCGAAACGACCGCTACGCCGCCCAGGAGATCAGCGCATATGTCCATCGCGTAGTGGAGAACATGACGGAGGACGAGCTGTCGGCGATGGAAACCGCAATTCCGACCTATGCGCGAAAAATCCAGGATAAGATTGATGGGCTGGAGCGGACTTACCGGACGGCTCAATTCAAGAAGTGGTTGGACAGTGGGAAGGTGGTATGCAGGGAGTCCTATGCCTTGCCGCCGGTCATTACCCCTGCCGAGACGATTGATACCATCCCGTATTCTCTGTACGATGCCGAGAAGGACGATATGAACCCGGAGGAGCGGAACCTGATCGACATTGTGGTAGGGCTGGGCAACATCAGATGGTGGCACCGGATCATTGAGCGCAAGGGCTTCCGGCTCAACGGGAACATTAACCATTATCCCGATTTTATGGTCATGACAAAGGCCGGGAAGCTGGTCTTAATTGAGTTCAAGGGTGATGATCGTGATAACAGTGACAGCAAGATGAAGCTGGAATTGGGCCGTCAGTGGCAGGCGCAGGCGGGGCCAAACTATCGCTATTTTATGGTATTTAAGAATAAGGATTTGGGTATTGACGGGGCTTATACATTGGAACAGTTTGTGAAAATTATGAAAGAATTATAGAAAACACAAAAAGCTACGAAACAGTATTTCTTTTGCTTTTATAAAGATTTGTTGTTGGAGCTATAGTGGCAGCGTTTCGGATATTTTCAAGTGAAATGAGCGGTACTGTGCTTCTCAAAATTGTCAGCATTGACATCAATCTAAGAGCAGAATCGTTGTATCAAGCGGACAAAATTGTGCGAAGTAATCTGGTTTAACCTAAAATTGACTCCGGGGGAAATGGAAATGGCAGTAATAACAAAAATTCGTCTATGGAACTTCAGACGATTTAGGAACTACACTATAGAACCAAACGAGAAATTTAATGTATTTGTAGGCGACAATGAGGTTGGTAAAAGTACTATCCTCGAAGCCATTGATATTGTTGCTAGTGGAAATATACGATGGGTAGAGGCAATTGGTCTTGATAAATTGTTTAATATTGACAGTGTGAGAGAGTTTAATGCTGGGCGCAGAGATTTCAATCATCTTCCAGTTCTTAGAATTGAACTTTATCTGTCTGGAGACTTTGACCACACTATGAATGGGAAGAACAATCTCGATGGGCGTACTTGCGATGGGATTCGATTAGTATGTGAGCCAAATCCAGATTTCTCTTCGGAAATTTCAGAGGCTTTGTATACCAATGAAACCTATTTCCCTTATGACTATTACTCTATACGTTTTTCAACCTTTGCAGATCTGGGATATTCAGGATATAAGAAGAAAATTCGCACTGTGCTTATTGACAGTACAAGCATGAGTTCAGAATATGCCACTACTGATTTTGTACGAAGGATGTATCATCATTGCACAGAAACGGATGCAGCGGCAAGAGCATTACATAAAAGTCAATATCGCCTTATGCGTAGTCGGTATGGTGCAGAGAGCTTAAAATCGCTTAATGAGCGTGTTCATCCAGAGGGACAATACACGTTTGGCCTTAAATCAAGAACATCTTTGGATTTCGAGAATGATTTGATGATTTATGAAGGAAATATAGGAATTGATAGTAGAGGAACGGGCCGTCAAGTTTTTATTAAAACGAATTTTGCACTTAAACGATCAGGCGATAATGTGGATGTTATTCTTATTGAGGAACCAGAAAACCACTTGAGTCCGGTTAATCTAAGGAAACTAGTTCAGGATGTTGCTAATACACAAGGAGGTCAGCTTTTTATCACAACGCATAATAGCCTGATTAGCACAAGGTTAGAACTGAAAAATTTGCTGATTATGCACGCGGACAATGGAGAGACCCCTATCAAATTGCGTGATTTAAGCGATGACACAGCGAAATACTTTATGAAGACCCCACCCGCAGGTATTATTGAATACGCACTGTCCAAGAAGGCTATCTTAGTTGAGGGGCCATCGGAATATATGTTATTAGATTGTTTTTACAAACAGGTGACAGGGCATAGCCCGGAAGATGATGAGGTCAATATCATTGATATACGCGGATTAAGTTTTAAGAGATATTTGGAGATTGCAGTACTTACTGGTAGCAAGATAGCCGTGATTACTGATAATGATAAAGACTGGCAAAAACACTGTGTTGATAAATATTGTGAATTTGAAAACACTGCAAATATCCAGATATTTTACCACACCGACAATAATGAATGGACCTTGGAAGTTGTTCTTTATGTTGGCAACCAAGTTTTGTGTGATAAGCTATTCAAAGCCGACGCACTCGAATATATGCTAAAAAACAAAACCGAGGCTGCGTACTGTTTGCTGGAGCAACAGCAATCGATTGTTGTTCCAGAATATATTGTGAGGGCAATAAATTGGATAAGACAGTAATGTTTGCTGTAGCTGGTTCGGGCAAAACTACAAAAATTGTTGAACGCCTATCTTTGGAAAAACGTTCTTTAATTGTTACTTATACAAACAACAATCGAGAAAATCTTCAAAGAAAAATTCTCCTTAAGTTTGATGGGATTTGGCCTGAGAATATCACTTTAATGACTTATTTCTCGTTTTTATACGGTTTTTGCTATAAGCCTTTTTTATCTGATAGAGTGAAGGCCAAAGGAATTATTTATGAGCGAAATCCAAATCAGCGCCTTTCCCAGAGTCAACGTGCGTACTATCTTACTGAAAATAGATTTTTATACAGCAACCGCTTGTCACTATTGTTAGAGAATTGCAAAGTTATCGATGATGTTAAGAATAGAATAGAAACCTATTTTGATGAATTTCTTATTGACGAGGTTCAAGATATCGCTGGTAGAGATTTTTCATTGTTGGAGATGTTGATGGAAGCAAAGGTTAATATGCTTTTTGTAGGCGACTTCTTTCAGCACACCTATGATACAAGCCGAGATGGTAATATGAACAAATCACTTTTCAAGAATAAAGCAACTTATGAGTCTCGCTTTGTCCGTAGAGGATTTATTATTGACAGCACAACACTTGTAAAAAGCTGGAGATGCAGTAAATCAATATGCGATTTTGTAAATAAGCAGCTTGGAATTTGCATCGCTTCTAATCGAGGCCCCAATGATGATACATCTGTAACTCTAGTTACTGATCCTGATAATGTATCTCAAATTCTGGACAATCGACACATTGTTAAACTTCATTATCAAATGAGTTCTCGCTATGGGGATGGGCATAAGAATTGGGGCGACACTAAGGGAGAAGACTGCTATCAAGATGTATGTGTAATGCTGAACAGAACTACAGCAGCAAAGTTTAAAAAAGGGCAATTGCAAACACTTCCTCCAGCAACGCGAAATAGACTTTATGTTGCCATCACTAGAGCACATGGTAAATGCTTTTTTATCATAGAAAAGTAGATATTTTGACAAAGAGGCCAAAGAGGTGAAAATACCCTTGACAAATCGCTTCTCAAAAGCTGATTTTACAACGGTACGCTGATGAACATTTTTTCCTGAACACCCGCTTTTTTATTGATGATGGATTTTCCGGGGTCAGCTTCGAGCGTGAGGGGCTTCAAGCCATGCTCCGTGAAGTTGAGGCCGGAAATGTGGCGACGGTCATTACCAAGGACTTATCCCGCCTGGGCCGAAATTATCTGAAAACCGGGGAACTTATCGAAATCGTTTTCCCGGAGTACGATGTGCGCTACATCGCTATCAATGACGGTGTGGACACAGCGCGAGAGGACAACGAATTTACCCCTCTGAGGAATTGGTTCAATGAGTTTTACGCCCGCGACACATCCAAGAAAATCCGGGCTGTCAAACAGGCCAAGGCCCAGCGGGGAGAGCGTGTCAATGGAGAAGTACCGTATGGCTATCTGGCAGACCCGGATGACCGCAATCATCTTATTCCCAACCCGGAAACGGCCCATATTGTCAAGCAGATTTTCGCCATGTATGTGCGGGGCGACCGCATGTGCGAAATCCAAAACTGGCTGCGGGATAATGAGATTTTGACGGTGGGAGAATTGCGCTACCGGCGTACTGGCAGCACTCGTCACCCCCGCCCCCAACTGAACGCCTGGTACAACTGGCCGGATAAGACGCTGTATGACATCCTCACTCGACAGGAGTATTTGGGACATACCATCACAGCGAAAACCTGCAAGGTGTCTTATAAATCCAAAAAGACACGGAAAAACCCGGAGGACAAGCGGTATTTCTTTCCCAACACTCACGAACCGTTGGTTGACGAGGAAACCTTTGCCCTTGCCCAAAAGCGTATCGCCACCCGACACCGGCCCACAAAATCGGAGGAAATCGACCTGTTTTCGGGGTTGCTGTTCTGCGGGGACTGCGGCTACAAAATGTATCTTCAAAAGGGCGCCGGAACCCTGGAACGAAAGCACGCTTACACCTGTGGCAACTACCGCAACCGGGCCAGAAACGACTTTCTCTGCACAACGCACTACATCCGTAAAAGCGTTTTGAAAGAACTTGTCCTTGCCGATTTACAGCGGGTTTTGGTCTATGTGAAAGAGCATGAGCAGGAGTTTGTTCGTACCGCCGCCGAGTGTGGGGAGCAGGCCGCGAAAAAGGCCCTTGCCCAGAAGCGGAAAGAACTGGGCAAGGCAGAACGCCGGATGGATGAACTTAATCTGTTGTTCCGCAAACTTTACGAGGACATGGCCTTGGGCCGCTTGTCAAGTGAGCAGTTTGCGCTTCTGACCTCCGGCTATGAGGACGAGAAAGCGGCGATGGCGAAACGGACGGCGGAACTGCGGAAAGAGATTGACAGCGCCGCCGAGCGTGGGGCGGATGTGAAGCGGTTTGTCGCTCTGGTACGCCGGTACTCGGAGATCAGCGAGCTGACCTATGAAAGCGTCCATGAATTTATCGACCGCATTTTAGTCCATGAGCTGGACAGGGAAACGAACACCCGGAAAATCGAGATTTTTTACAGCTTCGTGGGTAAGGTAGACAGCGGCGATGAACCTACGGAAAGTACGTCTTATTTCCGGCAAATTGGTGCTGATGTCAAGAGTTTTGCCGTCTGATAATACAAAATGCTGGGGTAAGACAGCGCACCATCTTTTATGGTTACGCTATCTTACCCCAGCAAAGTTCGTCCCGGTATAGCCGTCATCAACCAACACACGGATGTTAGTAAAGCCTCGTTCTGCTGCATATTTGGTTAAAATGGACCTTTGATTTGCAATCGAATTTGACTCGCCGTCAAGGGCATCCTCATTACTTAAACGACAGTACAAAATCGTGATTTTCTGCTGATCCACGTCATTTTCTCCTTTCTTATGTGGGTCAGCTGACAGTATCGTAGTGCATGGATCGATATTAACATAACTTTTTGCATTTGTCATTAGGAAATCGACCCGTTCTCTGAAAAAATGAGGCGCTTGACCTTGTTGGCCAGCGTCTCATTTCCATCACACTCTGTTTTGACGATGTACCAAGTATTTCCGATTTTCCGTTCAACAATGTCACAGAATGGATTCTGGGGCTCGTCCCAAAGACCAGCAGGAGGGAAAACCATAGGCTCATAGCAGGCACAAAGGTCAATAGGTTCATACACATAGCTCTTGAAATATTCGTCAAAATCAATTATCATTCAATTACCTCTCAAATTGTTTTGTATGATGCTCGCTTTGGTACGCTTGTAGGATTTCCGGCGGGATATGATCCACTGTCCGGCGCAGTTCCTCCAGTTCTTGAAGCTGCTGCGACACCTCCAACTGGCGTTTGATGCTCTCCTTGCTGGAATTGACTTGCTTTTTCAATCCAGTGTTCTCAGCCTGGAGCGCTTTATAGGCGGCATCATACTTCCGCATCTGCGTCTGCATCCGCTCTACGCCGGGGATGTACTGCTCCAGCAGAGTCTCAATCTCAGCGCTTTTCTTCTTAGCGTTGAGCGGATTGACCTCCCCAAGCAGTTTCATCAGCATATTCCGCTGGCGGTTGAGATGTGCCGCCTCCTTGAACAGACGGGGCGGAATGTGTGTCCTGCCAGTTTCGCTGGCACTTTCGCCCCGCTCCAGATCAGGATACTTCCTGACCATGTGTTTCCAAAAACTATCCTGCCACCATGTCAGCTTCTTCTTGTTTCCGACAATATCCTTGGCACTCAACCGCTTGTCCGGTGTCAGCGGGACAAAGGATAGGTGCATATGAGGCGTTTTCTCGTCCATATGAACCACGGCGGAGATAATCGTACTTTTATCCTGATGTTTCGTAATAAAACGAACCGCTTCTTCAAAGAATGTCCGAATTTCAGCCCTTTTCTTCCCTTTGAAAAACTCTGGGCTGGCCGTCACCAGGGCCTCGACCACCCGAACGCTGTCCTTTCGAGTACGGCATCCGGCCTTGGCAATCTGTTTCTCAGCCTCGGCACGGTATTTCCGCTCTGGCTGGACAAGATGGTAATTGAGATGACTGCGACTAACATCCACATCGGGATTACTGGCGTATTTCTCCTTTTTTCGCTCGTTATGGGCCTCAATTTGCCCGATTTCCGGTCCCTTGTACTTGGCAAAGCGGAGAATGGCATACTGCGGCTTCTGCATCGCGCTCACCGTCTACCCTCAAGCTGTGCCGTAAGCCTATCCGCCGCTTCACGCAGCTTATTGGCTTGAATCCGGGCAGTTTCCGTCTGTTCGTCAGTAAAGTCAGAGCTGGCCGCTAAAAGCGAGGAAAGCCGCTCAAATTCATTAAGAATCAGACTTGAACTTTCCATAAAGCTGTCAAAGGATGAGGGAGTATCAGTCCCGGCGGTTTCCGGTTCTCCCTGCTTCAAATATGTGTTCACCGATTTGATCTCGCTGGACAGGAACTGCGCGGCGCACTCAGCCTGACGGTCCGGCTCCAAGCGGGCCAGCTTCATCAGCTCACTCCGGGGAGGCTGTTTATCCATTTTTTTGAGAATCTCACTGGCTTTCGGTGTCAGATGTTCGGCCAGATACAGGTGACGCTCAACAGTCCTGGTCGAAACACCCAGCTTTTCAGCGGTATCTTCCACAAAAGATTTCGCTTTGGGTTCGCACGACACATTGTCGCGCGAACTTTGGTGATTGCTCACATGGCCAGGGCGGTTCCGGGCAATCGTCTCTGGATGCAGAGTTTCATAGAGTTTCTTCCGGCGGGCAAGCAGACTGCTCACTTCTGTGTTGGTCAGACTTCTGCGGATCACATTCTCGTCGATCTCCGCCAGTTCCGCCCGGATGCTGTCAATACTGCATACAGTACATTCGATTTTAGCCCAATCCAGCAGCTTCGCCGCTTCCAGCCGGTGTAGCCCGGCAATCAGGGTGTGGTTGCTGTCAACTGTGATTGGATTGAGCAGGCCCACGTCGGCTATGCTTTTAGACAGTTCGTCGACATGGGTTGGGTCGGCCTTCCGCCGTCCGGGGTTGATTTTGATTTCACTGATTGGAATACGCAATGATTTGATACCTCCTAAGTTGATTTGACAAATGTTTTTGCGTATTTCAATATACCGGAAAATCGTCTATAGCCTTTAATTCCTGCATAAATGCCCGAAAAAACAAATCAGCCAGGAAATCCTGCAAAAATGCAGTTTCCTGGCTGACCCCAAATTATGATGTTATTTTACAATATTCGACATTCAATCGAGCGAATATATGGTAAGATAAGCAGAAAGGGGTGGATATATGGCAAATATGTTATCGGATACCACGGGACGCCGCATTACCGGGCTTCGTGAACGTGAGGATATGACCCTGGATGAGTTAGCGGCTAAAATCGGCATCAACGCCACTACACTGGGCCGCATAGAGAAGGGCCAGACGCAGAAGATCAACAGTGATGTGCTGGTGGCGCTGGCACGAGAGTTCAGCGTCTCCACTGACTTTCTGCTGGGTCTGACCAGTATCCCCGAGCGCAAAAACTATGACGTAAGTGAGTTGGGCCTCTCAGCACAGTCGGTACGGAACCTTTACACGCAGAGGGTCGATACAGATGTGGTCAACCGCTTGCTGGAACATCCACGATTTGCCACGCTGACTGCTATGATTGCACAATATCTGAACGATACCTTTGCCGCTGGAGCAGCTGTGCAGAACCAAATCTTTGCGTCTATGAGCGAATTGCTGGTGGGTGCAGGGCAACGAGAGGTGGCACAAGCTGTCAATTTGTCCAAAGTCCCACCTCATCAAGTAGAACTAACAAAAATCCAGACTGTGTTTATGAATATGCTGAAAGAAATGAAACATGATGTCGGTTCAGACCTGGGAACTGCCAAAAACGTGACAAAAGAAGTTGTTGAGCGGACGATGGATGAGTTGTCAAAAGGCCAAGAAGCACCATTGACTTCCATCACGCCAGATCAGGTCACCGATGCCATTTTACATACGGTGGGCGATGAAATTGATCGGGAGAAGCTGGCAGAGCTCCGGCGTGGGCTGGTTTCGCTCTTTGAAAATCTGCCCAAGGCAAATGATACAAGCGGCCAGTAAGTGGCTTTACTTCGCGCCCAGACGGGTGGCTCGCAGGCCCGATTATCGGCCCGCTGGCGATGTCGCTGCGGCGGGACGGGGGACGAGGGACGGGGGCTGTATATACCTTTTGTCCCTCCCAAAATCAGGCAGTGGGATGATTGCTGCCGCTCCATCCCACTGCCTGATTTCCTGGTGCGGGAAAGTGACTGCGCCAGACCGCGCCGCCCCTTTCCCGCGCCAGCCGGGACAAAAGGTATAACACACTAGACTTTCTCCGAAAGTCGTGTGCCAAGAGGGGAAGTCTCCCCCCTTGGATTCCCCCTCCATTTTCGGGGCGTTGGGTACCCATGCTGCCAGATCGCAGCCTGGATACCCCGCCCCGAAAATGCTAACAACTCCACGGTCCTGCATCCGCAGAGCCGTGGAGTTGTTACTGCTCGTCTGGAATATATTCAGCAATATCTTCCAGACGGCAATCAAGGACCGTACACAATTTGTTCAGTGTCTTGGTTTCCATGTTGTCGTTTGCCCGCAAGCGCCGGATGGTCTTGCTGTCGACACCGCACTTTTCCCTTAATTGGTGTGTGGAAAAGCCGTTTTCCTTCATCATATCCCACAGTTTATCGGAAATAAGAAATAGTTTTG
>Ga0224747_10064_pt1 | contig 17834 bp, 13 predicted proteins | sample LIM_F_Water_Pos_FD_182999 | JGI IMG/M metagenome (GOLD analysis project Ga0224747, IMG submission 182999) | Enriched cells from gastrointestinal tract of the lab mouse from Pacific Northwest National Laboratory (PNNL), Richland, Washington... | ecosystem: Host-associated > Mammals > Digestive... | reverse complement strand
GTGAGGTTGCTTTGCTCAACAGGTCGTTCATATTCCACATATATCCCACGCTCACAGCCATGAAGCTGATATGACCGCCTGCGTCAGCAAACAAATCGGAGTGCATGTTGAGTATGGAATTTCGCGGGAAAAACATCGATGCCGTTTCAAACCAATTATAGCTCTTACCCTGCAGTTTCCAATTCTTTCCGGTACCAATCACATAGTCTGTATCATAGGAATTGAACGTTTGGTCTCCCCAATTGTAAACCTTAAGGAGAAAGCGTGGAAATTTCGGATATTTCACTGCCGGGTCATGAATCCTGAATCCGTTTGCTATGAGCTGCTTTATCCAGAGGGTAGATGAATACTTCAGCGTGTCAGCCGCAACACCTCCGGCGGCAACGCTATCTGCCTGATTTTCCAGCATACGTATCTCACGGCTTTCTGAACCTGAATCTGACAGGTCAGTAGTGTCTGGAACTGAAACAATTGTGGCGTCAGACACCTGAGTCTCCTGACAAACCGGAGCATCATCCGCAAGTATAGCACTGAGGCTTAACAACGGAAACATCACCGCTGTTAATACAATAATCAGAATTGAGGACCCTCGTCTAAGCATTAATTTAGAAAACCTAAAGCACACTCTTTGAAACTGTCTGTAACAGCCTCATGAAATCAATTGCAAAATTACTCAATTTATCCCATATCCCCACACCCATACCAATAAAAACCATCTTATTGACCAAAATTGACATCCTCCCCCTCATCTATCCATCTCCCAACCTATCAAATCCGGCTAAATCACATCTTAGTCTTTTAATTTTATTCTGTTTACCATAGCTGACAGTTAAATATAATAAATGTAGTGAATGTTAAGATATCGGTTATGACAACACAGTTAATACCTCCGGAAGACACGACTGTGTGTCATATCCGCAATACTATTATTGCGAGGTTTGCAGACAGCCGTTAAAAGTTCAATTTGGGTAGTGATTTCTACAACAAAAAGTGTGAAATTTGTGTTAACGTATCAAAACTATTTATTATATGAAACAGATTAACAAGAATTTAGCATTCGCATTTACACTACTATACAGTTCCCTTCCCTTTGCTGCGTCAGCACAGGAAAGCGCATCAGTGACCACAATCAATGCCACAGAGGAAGTGGAATTCAATCCCCATTGGTTCATGCAGCTTCAGGTTGGTGGCGGCTACACAGTAGGTGAAGCCGACTTCGGCGACCTTCTCTCACCCGCAGCCGCAATCAACGTCGGCTACAAGTTCTCACCTCTCTTTGGTCTCCGCGTTGGTGCAAGCGGTTGGCAAGCAAAAGGAGCTTGGGTAAACCCAAAAACCGATTATAAATTCAACTATCTTCAGGGCAACCTTGACGCCATGCTCTCATTCACAAACCTCGTGTGTGGCTACAACCCCAACCGTGTCCTTGACCTCTACGGATTTGTAGGCGTAGGTGGTGCGCTTGGTTTCCATAATAACGAAGCCAACGAACTTGCCGCCAAGGGATATGACTTTGAAAAACTTTGGAGCGGAAAACGCATGTTTATCGCAGGTCGTGCCGGTCTCGGACTCGATATCAACGTGAGCAAATCTGTTGCCATCAACCTTGAGGCAAATGCCAACATGCTTCCCGACCACTTCAACTCAAAGAACGGAAAGAACAGCGACTGGCAAATCAACGGACTTGTCGGCGTGACCATCAGCTTCGGCAAAACCAAGACCAAACCGGTTGAAATTGTCGAGACAGTACAGGTGGTTGAAGAACCCGCACCCGCTCCCCAGCCCGCTCCAGAACCCAAGCAGGAACCTGCACCCGCTCCTGTAGAAGTGAAGAAACCCGCCACTCTGACTGAGGATATCTTCTTCACCATCAACTCATCAAAGATTTCAGCAGCCGAATCAGCTAAAATCGACGAACTCGTTGCATTCATGAAAGCCAATCCCGAAACTAAGGTGACCATAACCGGTTACGCTGACAAGGATACCGGCACATCAACCTACAACATGAAGCTGTCAAAATTCCGCGCACAGAGCGTTGCCGACGCCCTCCGCAAAGGTGGCATCGACACTCTCCGCATTTCAGTTGATGCCGAAGGCGATACCGAACAGCCTTTTGCTGAAAACAACAAAAACCGTGTAGCCATCGCTATTGCAAAATAAATGAAACAGACGGAAAGCAATCATAACTGATTGCACTTCCACCCCACCGCAGGCGTGCCGAATTCATTCCCGGCACGCCTGTTTTACATTCAGAAAGACCATAAAACTCAATACTTTTCTCACATCATTGCCATAAAAATAGCCATCTTTTCGGTCTACAGTGGAATTTTAATAAATTTTTCACTTCTTAACAGATTGTAAATGCTTGTGAATTGGAAAATTATTCGTACCTTTGCGCCGCTTCGGGACGCTTGTCCCGGACAGTTTTAATTAACCTTATTTATTAACCCCATTTTTTAATGACTGAAGAAGTAAAAAACTCCCCTATCGAGGATTTCGACTGGGAAGCGTATGCAAAGGGTGAGACCAAGGGTGACAAGACCCGCGAAGAACTCACCAAAACCTATGATGAATCGCTCAACACCGTGCGCGACAAGGACGTAATCGAAGGTACCATCATCGCTCTCAACAAGCGTGAAGCAGTGGTTAACATCGGCTACAAGAGCGACGGCATCATCCCCGTTAGCGAATTCCGCTACAACCCCGACATCAAGGTGGGCGACACCGTAGAAGTCTTCATTGAAAATCAGGAAGACAAGAAAGGTCAGCTCATCCTTTCTCACCGCAAAGCCCGTGCAGCCCGTTCTTGGGACCGCATCAACGAGGCTCTCGAGAAAGACGAAGTTATCAAGGGCTACATCAAGTGCCGCACTAAGGGTGGTATGATTGTCGATGTATTCGGCATCGAAGCCTTCCTTCCCGGTTCTCAGATTGACGTTAAGCCCATCCGCGATTACGACATCTTCGTGGGCAAGACCATGGAGTTCAAGGTCGTAAAAATCAATCAAGAATTCAAGAACGTTGTTGTCAGCCACAAGGCACTCATCGAAGCCGAACTCGAGCAGCAGAAGCGCGAAATCATCGCCAAGCTCGAAAAAGGACAGGTGCTCGAAGGTTCTGTCAAGAACATCACTTCTTACGGTGTGTTCATCGACCTCGGCGGCGTAGACGGTCTCATCCACATCACTGACCTTTCTTGGGGTCGCGTAAGCCATCCTGAAGAAGTGGTTCAGCTCGACCAGAAGCTCAACGTGGTTATCCTCGACTTCGACGACGAGAAGAAGCGTATCGCTCTCGGTCTTAAGCAGCTCCAGCCCCATCCCTGGGATGCTCTTGACGCTAACCTCAAGGTTGGTGACAAGGTTAAGGGTAAAGTTGTCGTTATGGCCGACTATGGTGCATTCGTTGAAATCGCTCCCGGCGTAGAAGGTCTTATCCACGTAAGCGAAATGTCTTGGAGCCAGCACCTCCGCTCTGCTCAGGACTTCATGAAGGTAGGCGACGAAATCGAAGCCGTTATCCTTACCCTCGACCGCGAAGACCGCAAGATGTCTCTCGGCATCAAGCAGCTTAAGAATGACCCGTGGGAAAACATCGAAACAAAATATCCCGTTGGCAGCAAGCACACTGCAAAAGTGCGCAACTTCACCAACTTCGGCGTATTCGTTGAAATCGAAGAAGGCGTTGACGGTCTTATCCACATCAGCGACCTCTCTTGGACCAAGAAGGTTAAGCATCCCTCTGAATTTACTCAGATTGGTGCCGACATCGAAGTTCAGGTTCTCGAAATCGACAAGGACAACCGTCGTCTCTCTCTCGGTCACAAGCAGCTCGAAGAGAACCCCTGGGATGTATTTGAAACAGTATTCACCGTTGGTTCAATCCACGAAGGTACCATCATCGAGATGGTTGAGAAGGGTGCGGTTATCGCCCTCCCCTACGGTGTTGAAGGCTTCGCTACTCCCAAGCATCTCGTGAAGGAAGACGGCAGCCGCGCTCAGGTTGACGAAAAGCTCAACTTCAAGGTTATCGAATTCAACAAGGACAGCAAGCGTATCATCCTTTCTCACAGCCGCATCTTCGAAGATGAGCAGAAGGGCGAACGTGCTGAAGCTCCCAAAAAGCAGGCTGCTAACCGTCGTGGTGGCAACCGTCGCGCTGAGGAAGCTCCCGCTCTTAACGCTCCCCTCGAAAAGACCACTCTTGGTGACCTCGAGGCTCTTGCTGAACTCAAGCAGAAGCTCGCCGGCAAATAATCATAAGATTATTGCTGACATAGCATAACATTTCAATCGCCCGTCCGGAATTTTCCTGACGGGCGATTTTTTGTGCCGAACATCGGCATAATCCAATACGTTTTATAAGAAAATAAACTGTGAATATCCGTGATGTCCACAAAGCAGACTGTATTATGACAAACATACTCATATATTCCGGTCTTGGCATATTGCTTTTAGGCTCCATATTCGGCATATTTGTCGCGCTCAAAGGTTATCGGAACGACGCTCGGTCAGATATCAAAGGGATGTCGTCAACAGGCTTTTTCCAGCAACACAAAATATCACCCGAAATGAAAAAACTCACACGCGTATGGGGCTGCATAATGATATCCGGATTCATATTGTTAGGAATAGGTATCTCTATAGGTCTAAAATAAAATCAAGGTAATTATGACTATTTTATTCTGGTGCGGACTCGTGGTCTTTCTTTGCGGTTTCATTATGCGTTATATAGTGAAATTCAAGTACTATCGCAACTACCGACAGAGCTCTCACACCGACTTGCAGAAGCAGGAGATGAGCACACGATATCGCCCATTGATATTCATTGGATTAGTAATCGAAGGGGTGGGATGCATCATCACCTTCATCAGCCTTCTGTAAAAGACCTTCACAGAGTCAGCCTACAGTCTCTTTTTCAACGCCTCGCGCAATGCCTCGCGTATCTTATCCTCCGCATACTCGATTGGGTCAAAACCCGACTCGGTGGCATTAAGCACAGTATTGAAATCATTCGAGAAAATCACATCAGCATAGTGGCGTTTCTTTTCCCCTGTATAACGGTTCTCTACTGTATAAATCACTCCTACGCAGGGTCGGGTGACGCCCATATAGATTGTATCGCGATGATTCGAAAGACCTATGAATCCATATCGCTCACAATCAGCAAGAGCCGGAGTCACGTACTCACGCATAGCATTATTGATTTTGCCCTTGGTCGAGCCTGAACCACAATTCATCATAGCAGCGAGCGCAGCTACCGATACAATAATAATGATTAATTTTTTTGTCATGATTATAGCGTTTTTTAGGTTATTGAAAAATCGGGACTTCATTGTTCCGACATTACAAAGTTACACCTGCAAAGCGCCTTAATCCTACTAAATATACGCTAAAAACACCTTAATCCGCCAGCCATAACTCACTGTTATTCAACCATACGCGACTAAAAATATCTAAATCGGAAACGTCAGGAGTCTAAATCAATCCAAACATATCCCCAGACAAATCAATATTTTCCCTCCTCAGAGTTTATCTTGCCGAGGAGTTGCACTATGATGTCGCCGCTTTCCGGCGTTGCGGTCTTTTTTCTGATTGACGACTTGCGCACATAGATGGTGGCAGACGACTGCTCTGTCAGAAATCCTATCTCTTTCGTGGAGAAATCCGCACGCAGGAGACAAATAATCTGAATCTCTTTCTCGGTAAACAAGTCAGGATACACACACAACAATTTCCGGTGGAAACCGTCAAACAATTCATCCACCATCGTGTACAGATTATTCCAGTCCACAAGTTTACAGGCATCAAGCTCTTTATTACCCATATTTGAAATCCGCTTCAACGCCTCACGGCTCTGCGCCGTAGGAGTGGAAGCAAATGTTTTCAACACTCCCATCTGCTGGAGCACCATTCTTTTGAGCACAGTCTCCTTGTCTGAGGCAGCCTCATTGTTAGCCTGACGCACCATGCGGTCAAGCGTCTCAATCCGTTCCTCAGCCTCTATAAGTCTGGCTCTCCTTCTACGCCACATCCGAAAGAAACTGGCAGCTATCAACGACAATGCGAAAGCTACGGTAAGAGAAATCAACATTATGTTCTGCTTCTCGTATGAAAGCTGCATTTTCCATGCGCTTAGCCGGTTCATCTCTGCCACAGCATCGGCACTCACTCTACGGTGACGGTCAAGCTCCTTGACCAAAATATGATATGAGCTGTCGCCCGGTGTGATTTGCGCCGCAGAGTCCGTAACAATATCTCCCTTCAGGCGCTGACTTATTCCACCGGCAGCTGCCACATCTGCAGCAAGCCCCATGGCAAGCGAATCAGCCTCCCCGATACGCCCCATATCCCGGAGATACATTATATATAGCAGACTTGACTTCAACCAACGAAGCGAATCACCATCGGTCCGGTAATATGCCACAGCTTCCGGCAACATGGAATCGGTCACTAGCGAACGGTTGTTAAGGGCATGTGCCTCTGCCTTACACATTATATATTGCGCGCGCAAGCTATCGCGCACCCAATAGTAATCTATTCCATCCAGGATTACCTGAGCACTGTCAGGACGCTCTTCCATAAGGCGCTCAGCCATCTCAAGACGTTGGCTTAACGGCTCCTTGCACCCCTGAAGAAGAAGCATCACCGCGGCAATCAGTAGGACCGGGTTGTATAGTATGGCAATCAAGTGTTTCATTCAAAGTTTTTTACGGAGCGGCTCCACTATTCTATCAAAGATTTGAGCCGGCTCTATGTTAGGTTTTACGGCTTGTAGTTGGGGAAATTATTTAGGCGAGTCTACTTTCTTCCGAAGTCAGCAGGAATTTCACCCCACTGGGGTGTATCCCATGTGAGAATCGGGTTTGTAACCGCATTTGCCCGCAGCCATTCGGTGGCACGTCCAAGCATCTTGAAAAGCTCGGCATTTTTTGCCGAAGGCACAAGCGAAGTCTTGGGAGCACGGTTCCTCACCCATGCTCTTGCCGTTTTTGAGTCGGTATAGATGGGCACATTCGGACGTCCCTGCTGCTTGAGAAGCGCCAATCCGTGGACCAGCGCAAGATATTCCCCGATATTGTTTGTACCCCCTTCAAAAGGTCCGGCATGAAAAATGCGCTCACCTGTGCGCACCCACACGCCCTGATACTCCACCGGACCGGGATTCTTGCTGCATGCGGCATCCACCGCCAGAGCATCCTGACGTATTTCAGGGAAAGCATCATAGTTGGTCACCTCCGGGCGGTGTGTGGCAATGGATTTCAGCAGGTCGAGCTGCTCCTCTGGATTGCCACGGTAAGCAGCCACCGCTGCCTCCTGCGAGTCAAAACTCTTATATTTGGCATCAGGATAGCCCTCCACCTGTAGCCGGCATTCTTCCCACGAATCAAACACACCGGTGGCGAGACCATTCCACACCACGTAAAATTTCTTTCTTGGAGCCATAAATATATTTCAGGATAGGGTCAAATAAATAGATATATCCACACTTCTAATCCCCAGTTCCTGCGCTATGCGTGGATTCACAATCTTGCCGAAGAATGTCACAGTGGCTTTTTGCATACCAGGGAGAAGTTTCAGGGCATTACCCACACCTTCGCATGTGATTATGCTCTGCATGAGGGTGAGAAATGTATTGCTTAGAGCCATCGCCGCAGTGCGCGCCACAGCACAGCCTGCATGCACGAAGCAGATACGGTCGGCTATCTGTGCAGAGCTTTCTATAGCCGATGCCTGCGCGAGGTCCACTGCAGTCATCGAGGGGAAAGCCGCACCGTCGCCCGAGGCGAGGTCAAATGTAACCACCCCTTTCTTCATCGAGCTTACCACCTCGCGGCTCACGCTGAACGGCTCGCGTGTGGGACACACCACCACAACGTCGGCCGACCGCAGAGCATTGTCGAGAGTACGCGGATGGAGCGAGGACGTTATCACCCACGGACCGAGTTCCTGCCCGGCACGGCGCAAGGAGTAGACATCGTTGTCATACATCCTCACCATCGACCCCAGTCCTACCGCCGAACGCGCGGCAGCACATGCGGCAATACCCGAGCCGATAATCAGAGTCTCGCAGGGCACTATTCCTGCCACACCCCCCAAGAGTATCCCTTTGCCACGCTGCGAATCGGCCAGCAGCGACGAGGCGATAGCCACCGATGCGCGTCCATCAATCTCAGCCAGGATATCGGCAAACGGAGTGCATCCACGTTCATCCTCAATCAAGTCAATAGCTATGGTGATGATGTGGCGGCGCAGAAGCTCCTTGACCGAAGACAGGTCCTGGTCAGTAGGACGGAGAAGTGTGAGCAACATAGCTCCACGGCGCATTTTTCTCACATCGCGCAGCTCCAGTGGAGCAAGATGTATCACTATATCACAAGCAAGCGACTCCTCACGGGAGCCTACCGATACACCCACACGTGTGTACTGGCTGTCGGTGTAATGTATCGTACCGGCAGCCCCCTCCTGCATCTTCACTCTGAATCCCCGCTCTATCAGCTGCCCGGCAGCCTCGGGTGTGAGTGGGAAACGGCGCTCGGCGGGATTGTCGCACTTAGGGAGTCCTATGGAAAAGCCCCGGTGGCAGGTAGCTGTCTCCAACGGCTGTTCCTGCGGGGTAGGTGTCTCGGTTATCATAGTGGGAGAGTCTATTGATTTTGTTTCAAAGGTAGATTAAACTTGCTGATGAAAGCCGCACATTTCTGCTCTATTTGGTTCTCATCCTCGAGGAGAGTGCTGTCAAACACCTCCTGAGCCTTGGAATAATGAGGCATGCGGCGTTCAAGCTGCTCGGCTATGAAACGGTCAAGCTCATCATCGTCAAGACCAGCTATCAGCGGACGCTTCGCCCGACCGCGCTTGAGGCGTTCGAGCAAACGGGCATGCGATGTGCGCAGCAGCACCGTGATACCGCGGGCATTCATCAGCTCCATATTATCGCCGAAGCAAGGAGTGCCTCCGCCACAAGCCACCACAGCATTCTCCATACCGCTGACCTCAAGCAGCATCTTCCGCTCAAGCTCACGGAAAGCCGCCTCACCTTCCGAGGCGAATATCTCCTTGATAGCCATACCACGGCTCTGCTCTATATAATCATCCAGGTCTATGAAGTGTATGTCACACCGGGCGGCAAGACCTTTGCCTAAGGTTGACTTTCCACACCCCATGTATCCAATCAGAAAAATCGGTTTCATCTTAACGAGGTTGTTGAATTATGACTGACTTAACCGTTTTCAATCCGGCAGGTCCTGATTTTGCCTGTTTATATCAGTCCATAGTGTTATCTCCGCAAAATTACGAATTTTTGGCAGATTTATCATATATCTTGCATGATTCCAACCATCGGATGTGTGATTTTATTACTAAATTTGCCTTACCAAAATCTATCACATACCATCTATTTTTATGGACATTAAAAAACTGATACTCTCTGCCATGATTGCCGGAAGCGCTCTCGGAGCGGGTGGCGCTACCCCGGCATGGCTCGACCCGCAGGTCAATGCAATAAACCGCTATCCCATGCACACCGACTACTTCGCATTTGAATCAGCCGATGCGGTTTCAGCCGGTAAGACTCTTTCCAAAAACTTCCTTTCGCTCGACGGAAAATGGAAATTCCGCTGGGTAGCAGATGCCGACAAAGTGGTGAACGACGGATTTGAAAAACCGTCATACAACGCCTCTGCTTGGGATAATATCTCAGTCCCCGGAATCTGGGAGCTAAACGGTTACGGCGACCCTATATACGTCAACACCGGCTACGCGTGGAGAGGTCATTTCGAGAATAACCCTCCGGTGGTACCCGAAAAGGACAACCATGTGGGAGTATACCGCCGCAACATCTCCGTCCCTGCCGACTGGAAAGGGAAAGATATCATAGCTCACTTCGGCTCCGCCACCTCCAACATCGCCCTATGGGTCAACGGCAAAGAGGTAGGCTATGGCGAAGACAGCAAGCTTGCACAGGAATTTGATGTGACAAAATATCTCATTCCCGGCAAAGAAAACACTTTCGTGATACTAATCCGCCGTTGGTGCGACGGCACATACCTCGAGGACCAGGACTTTTTCCGCTTCTGCGGACTTGCCCGCGAGAACTATCTGTATGCCCGCCCCAAGAACCGCATCGAGGATATCCGCGTTAACGCGACACTCGACGACGCCTATACAAACGGTATCATGACCGTGACTGCCGACATAAAAGGCTCAGGCACACTTGAGCTTCAGCTTCTCGACGCTGACAAGGTGGTAGCCAAGACTTCAATTCCCAATGCCAAAGGAAAAGTAACCCACACATTTGACATCAAGGCTCCACGCAAATGGACAGCCGAGACACCCAATCTTTACTCGCTACGTGCAACATTCCTTAAGAACGGCAAGGTCGAGGAGGTGATTCCTGTAAATGTGGGTTTCCGCCGCATCGAAATCAAGAACGCACAGCTTCTCGTGAACGGTCAGCCGGTACTCATCAAGGGAGCCAACCGTCATGAACTCGACCCCGATGGCGGCTACGTGGTGTCAGTGGAACGCATGGAGCAGGACATCCGCCGCATGAAGGAGATGAACATTAACGCCGTGCGCACCTGCCACTATCCTGACGACCCACGCTGGTATGACCTCTGCGACCGCTACGGTCTGTATGTGACAGCCGAAGCCAACATCGAAAGCCACGGAATGGGTTACGGCAAGGAAACTCTTGCCAAGAATCCTGCCTACGCCAAGGCTCACCTTGAACGCAACCAGCGCCATGTACAGGCTATGTACAACCATCCCAGCATCATCGTGTGGTCTCTCGGCAACGAGGCGGGCTACGGTCCCAACTTCGAGGCTGCCTATGATTGGATTAAGGCAGAGGATTCCTCACGCCCCGTGCAGTATGAGCAAGCACATCAGACCGGCAAGACCGACATATTCTGCCCCATGTACTATCCATACGACCGCAGTGAGAAATTTGCCGCCGACCCCAACTCAAAGATGCCACTCATACAGTGTGAGTACGCTCACGCCATGGGCAACTCTCTCGGTGGCTTCAAAGAATACTGGGACCTCGTGCGCAAGTATCCCAAATACCAGGGTGGTTACATCTGGGACTTCGTGGACCAGGCTGTGCGCTGGAAAGGCAAGGATGGCGCGACCATAATGGCTTATGGCGGCGACTTCAATAATTATGACGCCAGCGACAACAATTTCTGTGTCAACGGTCTCATCAGCCCCGACAGAGTATTCAATCCCCATGCCTACGAGGCTCAGAAGATTTATCAGAATATCTGGACCTCTAGGAAAGCCGACAACCTCCTCAGCATATACAACGAGAACTTCTTCAAGGGTCTCGATGACGTGACAATGAAGTGGACACTTCTCCGCGATGGCACTCCGGTGCGTACCGGCATGCTCGAGAACCTCGATGTAGCTCCGCAAAGCACCCGTGATTACACTGTCAACTATGGCGAGCTTACCCCCGGCTCCGAGTGGCTCCTCAACGTGGAGTACGCGCTTAAGGAAGCTGAAGGACTCCTCCCAGCAGGTCAGGTGATAGCCCGTGAGCAAATCGCGCTTACCGAACCGGTTGCTCCCGGCTGCAAGATGTGTGTGAAAGGTGACCTCCCTTCGGTTGACGATTCCTCCAGTCTCACAGTAAGCGGCGATGGCTTCACAGTGGTGATTGACAAAGCCTCCGGGCTCATAAACCGCTACGATATAAATGGTACAGAGCTCCTCAACAGCGGCGAATCCATCCGTCCCAACTTCTGGCGTGCTCCCACTGACAATGATTACGGCGCAAACCTTCAGAAGAAATACCGTGCATGGCATAATCCCGAGATGAACCTCAAATCCCTCACCCATGAGGCGGTTGGTAATAAAATAAAAGTCGTGGCTTCCTACGATATGCCCACCGTGAAAGCTTCTCTCGAGCTTACATATATCATCAACTCAATCGGCAATATCAAGGTGACCCAGAAATTCACTCCGGTCGATGAGAAAGCCGAGATTTCCGACATGTTCCGTTTCGGCATGATTATCCCGATGCCCAAGAAATTTGACGAGGTAGAGTATTACGGTCGCGGTCCCGGCGAGAACTACATCGACCGTCAACACGCCATGCAGCTTGGCATCTACCGCCAGTCAGTGGCATCACAGCCCTACGCCTACATCCGTCCGCAGGAGACTGGCACACGTGCCGACCTCCGTTGGTGGAAAGTCCTCGACAGCAAGGGTACAGGCATTGAAATTATCGCTTCAGAACCATTCTCGGCGTCTGCCCTCAACTATACAATCGACTCGCTCGACGGTGGAGAGGAAAAAACCAACACCCATTTCCCCGAAGTCAAACCGGCCAACATCACCGAGGTATGCGTTGACCTGCGCCAGATGGGACTCGGATGTGTAAACAGCTGGGGTGCGCTTCCTCTGAAGCAATACCGCCTCCCCTACGCTCCCTACACTTTCACCTACACCATCATACCTGTCACCGACGCACTGGCTATGTAACAGCCCACCGGCAAACATAACTGACGAATAGACCATATCAAAAATCAACAGCACTCCAAAAGTTTCTTGTCTAACTTTTGGAGTGCTGTTAATTATATCACACGCCTTAATATAACACACCTTAATTTCGGCAATAAATCAAGATTATTGCCGAAATTAAGTTATTTTTGACTGTTTCGCATTTCAAATATCAGTCAGCCAATGAAACAAAACAATCCGACATTAATCAATCACCGCATGCTCAGGATATCTGTCCAATCCTAAACATGCGGTGACACAAGATGAAAATATATTATCTATTGCTATTATTTATCGTATACCGGCATCCAGTTATGTTTAATCACACGGTCGGCGTTTTGACCACTGCGGTTGTTCCACCAGCGGCTACTCCAAGGCACAAAACCCGGATAGACTCCATCTATCGCCTGGGTCTCAGTGGGCCAGTACCAGGAGTTTGGAACAAGGAACATCTGAGGTGCCACAAACGAAGCATCTTTATTTGGAGCGGTGATTACGGTGTTTTCATTCTCTCCGGGCTTGCGCACAAGCACCTTGAAGCCTCCCATATTATCATCACCCTCACCAGGCTTATAGTGAGTATCATTTGGAGCTATTGAGAAGTCTGCCGGAACCTTGATATATACCGTAGCGCCGGGACCACCCCACGATGAAGCATTGATATGTGAGGAGGAGGGACGCGAACCACCCCACCAGCTGTGGAACTCTCCATTATTTGAGCCGGGGGAACATAGGACACCATCACCGCTTCCTTCTACGGGATTACCTTTAGCATCAACCTGAGGATACTTCGACCAAAGATAGACAGGAAGTGTACCGCCTGAAGCAAGCGCTGTGACAGTGGCTATTTCCTCGCCTCCTACATGGGTCACACCAAACACCACATCATTGAAGTCATAGTCAAACGTACCACCGAGGTCCTCACATGCTATTACCCATGCCTGACGCTTTACCGGGTCTTCGTTCAACTCCTCACGCTCCCGTTCAAATTCACCATTGACGCGAAAGAGCAAGTCATTCATATCATGGTCACCACCTTCATATATCCCATGGTTCTCAGCGAAATAATCCTCAACACCCATCATAAGCTGTCCGTTCCACTCATAAGTGACGAATGCAGTCCATGGTTCCTCCTCTCCGTTTCCATTGATTACTTTCGAATTATTTCCTTCCCCCTTTGCATGGCTATGTCCCCCATGAATAGTATTAGCAATATACTTGTTCAGATATGGACGTGAGAACGATATATGGCGATTCGTAATTCTGGCTGCAGTAGTGCCGTTACGGTCCAATGCATAGCGTCCTCCATTAATGATAAAGAACCCTATATGAGTGCCTTTTGGGAATTTATATGTACCCATAGCTCCGGGTTTAAGCCGACCGTTTTCAATCTGTTCGGGGGAATAATACACCAATCTATAGTTTGCCGAGCGGAAACGGGGCGCAAATTTATCCACATAATCCCCATTCTCTGCATTCTCAACAAATTTAGTAAATCTTGTACAATGCGTCCAGTTATCACCCTGGTCCTTTCCCTCATTAGGACCTGACGGAACTATATCAGCAGTTTCGAATTTTGTATCGTATTTCCATGGTTCTCCTTCATTTTCCTGAAGCAGCATATTGGTACCCTGATTCGCACTATAAATCAGCACGAATTTAGGCTTCTTTAGAAGAAGCTCCACACGTTCGGCTTCAGGAAGCTTTGCCTCCTCATCAGTGCAATAGAAATACCCGAAACAGTTGAACGTACTTGCACATCCGAAGAAATAATCTAACGAGACCTCGGTATTGTCCTCGCGCACTATATAGGTCACACCTTCTTCCTTATTAAAAAGGTCAGAAAATTTCTCAAGATTACATTTATTATTTTCATCAATTTCCTCGCTAAACTTACCATTTTTCTTACCTATAAGCCCAACAAGGTCGGCACATGAATATCCAACCTCATCGTATGTGTTGTTAGGACGGAGATAGGAATTTTTGAACCCGTCGAAAGTTGACTGGGGCGAAGATGTGAAACCATACAGATTGAACACGTCGGCGATGTTGACAATTGTCTCTGGTTCAATCTCCTTGAACTCTATGGAATATATCCTTACACAATTTCCATGGATTACAACTTCATTATTTTTCAATATTTCCACTTGTGATACAGAAAGGGCTTGCTCAATAAAGCCTTCATTCCCTTTCAGATTTTTAAATTCCATATAATCATCCCAACTGGTGTCAGGCTTTATATAATCCATCTTAAGAGTACTATATGTTTCTTTAGCACCAGCAAAATCAGAATCATTTTCAAGAGCTGAATATTTAATCCTGAGCATTACCCTGCTGTTGGAAGTCACATCGCTTGGCAACGTTCCCTGCCTTAATCTAATCTGTTGCTGCCAATCGACAAGGGCACATCCATTTTCTGAATCAACCAATTGGTCATTTAAATAAAGAGACAACGGGATGTATTCCCCATAATTCGGAACCCAAGCCTCCGGGACTTTCACAATATTCTCTCCGCTGTTTGACTTGAAAGCAGCCCAGAAATCTTTATTGTAATCCTTATCCACAGGTATAGTCCCGAGCGACTTGTTGGAAGTCAGGTCAAAATGGTAAGGCACAGGAGTGACTATACCGGCACGTGAGGCGGCACGCTCTCCCACCTTCATGCTCCCGTCATTGATAGCCACATAGGATGCAAACAACGAATGTGATTCACTGTCAAGAATATTCACATACGCCGCCTGCATATCAACCGGACAATCAAAACGAAACTCATCACCCGAAGTAACATCCCACGATGCCAGGATGTGGCAGTCAGGATTACCGGGCCATGCAGTATAGATATTAAGCTTTGAAGCTTTTCCAAGCAACGACGGGTCGACCGACACGGTTACTGTCGTGGCGCTATTCCATGAGATATTGTTATCAGGGACTCCGAATTTTTTGATAAATTCACGGTTATACTCCTCGGATGCGGGAACCTCAATTCTATCCACCTGGCATGACACAAACCATACCGCCGGAAGCAGAAGCAATACTGAGAATATCGCTTTTAAAATTCTATTCATAATGTGATTAGGTTAGGATGAAATGTTGAGACTTATTGAAGATAGCAATCACTAATCGTGTTTAATACAAAAAGGCTAATTCGCAATAAGTTAGATTCACAAATATTATCCCACAAATATACAAGAAAAAAATTACCCCCCCCCAAATCTTTTAACACGAATTAACACTCTTTAAATACTTGCTGTTTTCTCCTCCCACCGTCCATTCTCGCGGGTATTTTTGCACTTTAATGTATTTTTCGTAACTTCACGCTGGATTATTCAGTCCGTATCTACATTTTTTCAAAAACATACCTAAAAATCATCCATCAATCTAAATCAGTTCATTGTACCATGAGGTCAGTTTCAACTATCATCACATTACTTATCGTCTGGACCGCATCGGCTGCCGGAGGAGTTTATAACGTAAAAGACTATGGCGCCAAAGGTGACGGAAAAACCCTTGACTCTCCTGCCATCAATGCCGCTATCGAGGCGGCTGTGTCAGACGGAGGCGGACAGGTACTGCTTCCGGCCGGAACATACCTGAGCGGAAGCATACGGCTGAAATCAAACATCGATTTACATCTCTCGGCCGGCTGCGTGATTCTCGCGGCTCCGGCTGAAATGAAAGCCTACGATGAGAGCGAATCATTTGGCGGATTCCCTGAATATCAGGATGGCGGACATACATATTTCCACAACTCACTGATATGGGCCGAAGGGCAGACAAACGTCAGTATCACCGGTCATGGCATGATTGACGGAGAAGGGCTCACCCGCCGTGACACCGAACGCGCCGGAAATCTCGAGGGCGGCTCGATTGGCACCGGCGACAAAGCCGTGGCGCTGAAGCTCTGCCGCCGCGTGACTCTCCGCGACTTCACTGTCTACCGCGGAGGGCATTTTGCCATTATCATGACCGGCTGCGACCTGTCAACTCTCGACAATCTTACCATCGACACCAACCGCGATGGCATAGACATAGACTGCTGCAAGTACATGACCATAACCAACTGCCGCATCAACACTCCACACGATGACGCTCTGGTGCTCAAAAGCTCCTATGCACTGAAAAAACCGGTGCTCTGCGAGCATATAGCCGTGACAAACTGCAATATCACCGGCTACAAATGCGGCTCACTCCTCGACGGAACCTATATACCCGAGAAAGTAGGATGGGTGTGCGGTCGCTTCAAACTCGGCACCGAATCAAACGGCGGCTACCGCAACATTTCCCTCTCCAACTCAACTTTCATGTACTCAAGCGGACTCGCTTTCGAGGAAGTAGACCAAGGCATCATGGAAAATATCGTGGTATCAAACATCACCATGAGCCATGTGCACCACTACCCTATCTATATCACCACCGGATGCCGCAACCGCGGACCGAAGGATGTGACACGCCCATCAAGCGCACGTGACATACAGATTTCCAACATCATAGCCGACGACTGCGACTCGCTTTGCTCCATCATTGTGACCGGCATGCCTGACGAGCCGGTGCGCAATGTGTGGCTCAACAACATCCGCCTCCATTTCAAAGGGGGCGGCGCCAAGGAACTTGTCAACAAACAGTACCGCGAACAGGGCACCAACTATCCGGAGCCTAAATTTGCAGGACAGACACCGGCCTATGGTCTTTATGCCCGCCACGTGGACGGTCTGCATGCCACAAACCTCACATTCACCTACGCTCGCCCTGAATTCCGGCCGGCCGTGGTGCTCGACGATGTGAAGGATGCCTCGCTCCGCGACATCGACGCCCCCACTGAACCCGGAGTGGAGAAAGTGGTGCTGTTCGGGTGCGAAGATGTGAAGATTAATTAAAATTTTTCACCGTTGGAAATAATACCGTAACTTTGCATAGAACTTCCGTGGGGATGTTTCATCACATCCCCTCAGAGGTTTGAGTCCGAACTCTCTTATACCAATGACATAATGAACAACTTCTATGCATGGTGCAAACGGTATCTGTCGCTGACTCTCCTCGCCGCAATAGTGGTGGGGGCAGCTGTGCTGTTTTTCAATGAAAACTCCCTCCTCCGAACTGTTGAACAGGAAAGGCGCATTGATGAGCTGCAGGCCCAAATAAAGGATGCCACCGATACCCTGGAACATTACCGAGAATTGAACCGCTCGCTCGATACCGACAAGGAAACAATGGAACGTATAGTGCGCGAGCAATACCACATGCAGCATCCCGACGAGGATGTATACGTATTTGAACAGTAAGATATAGCGTAATTATATGGCTTTCGATAACACCAAACGGACACTTTGG
>Ga0224747_10061_pt1 | contig 17995 bp, 11 predicted proteins | sample LIM_F_Water_Pos_FD_182999 | JGI IMG/M metagenome (GOLD analysis project Ga0224747, IMG submission 182999) | Enriched cells from gastrointestinal tract of the lab mouse from Pacific Northwest National Laboratory (PNNL), Richland, Washington... | ecosystem: Host-associated > Mammals > Digestive... | reverse complement strand
CTCCTATGCGCTGGGTATTCTGTTTGCGGATCATCCGGATGAAATCTACGCGGCCAGGAAGGACAGCCCGCTGATTGTGGGACAGAACAAGGGAGGCTGCTTTATCGCATCGGATGTTCCCGCCATTCTCAAGTTTACCAGAACCGTGTTTTACCCGGACAATCAGGAAGTGGCCGTGCTCCGCGGGGACGGGCTGCGCTTTTACTCCGTGGATGAGGAGGAGCTGACCAAGGAAGCCGTCACAATAGACTGGGATGCGGATGCGGCGGAAAAAGCCGGGTATGAGCATTTTATGCTGAAGGAAATGTATGAACAGCCCAGAACCATTGCGGACACCATCTCCCCCAGAATCCGGAATAACGACATTGTAATCGAGGAACTGAACATGAGCGACGAGGAGCTCAGGGCAGTGAGAAAAATTCATATTGTGGCGTGCGGTTCCGCTTATCATGCCGGTGTTACGGGAAAATATGTGCTGGAAGGGATGGCGCGGATACCTGTGGAGGTGGATGTTGCCAGCGAGTTCCGTTATCGGGATCCCATAATGGAAGAGGGAAGTATGGTGATTGTCATCAGCCAGTCCGGGGAGACGGCGGATACATTGGCGGCGCTTCGGGAATCCAAAGCCAGAGGGTTTCGGGTGCTGGGAATCGTCAATGTAGTGGGAAGCTCCATTGCCAGGGAGGCGGATGCCTGCCTGTATACCTGGGCCGGCCCGGAAATTGCCGTGGCTACCACGAAAGCATACAGTGCACAGCTGACAGCGCTGTATATGCTTGCCATGAAATTTGCAAAGGTCAGAGGCTGTGTGGAGGAAAGAGAATTTTGCCGTCTGTTGTCGGATCTGCGCTGTCTTCCGGATCAGATTGAGCTGCTTCTGGGGCAGAAACAGAAAATACAGCATTTTGCCAGCCGTTATCTGGGAGCCAGGGATATTTTCTTTATCGGGCGTGGAATCGACTACGCCATCTCGCTGGAGGGTTCGCTGAAGCTGAAGGAGATCTCCTATATTCATTCCGAGGCGTATGCCGCGGGTGAGCTGAAGCACGGTACCATTTCTCTGATCGAGGACGGTACGCTGGTGGTGGCGCTTTCCACCCAGCCGATTCTCTATCAGAAGACCATCAGCAATATAGTGGAGGTGAAGGCCAGAGGAGCATTTGTCATGGCCGTGACAAACGAAGAAAACAGGGCGATTGAAAAGGCATCGGACTATGTGGTCTATATTCCGCCCACCAATCCTTTCTTTACAAACTCCCTGGCTATCATTCCGCTGCAGCTTTTTGCCTATTATATTGCGGTGGGAAGAGGCTGTGATGTAGATAAGCCAAGAAATCTGGCAAAGTCCGTTACAGTGGAGTGAGAAGAACGCCCGGAAAATCTTCTTATTCTTTTCACAACATAAACACAATTTCGTCACAATTGACAGGTACTCTATAGATATCAATCAACAGGCAATTGCCTGGACATCAATCAGGGAAGAGAGGTAATCAATCATGTACGAAAATGAAATTTATTCGGGCGACAGTGCTGTGGAGAGCGGCAGCAGTCCTTATTTTGATTATACCGCCCGTTCTGTGGAGGAATTGTCCCAGGGCGGCGGCAGCACCGGAAACAAGAAAGAGAAAAAGAAGAAGGAACCCAGACAGAGGAACGGTTTTCTGGGGAAGGTGATGGTCAGTGTCAGCCTTGGGCTGTGCTTTGGTCTGTTTTCCGGTCTTGGGTTTTATGCGGTACAGCTGGGCACGGGTCAGCTTTCACAGGTGAACAGCAGCGGAAGCGTGACGGTTCAGCCTCCTGTGCTCTCGGCTCCGCAGACCGGCGGTACGGCCTCCTATGTAACCTATGTGCAGGATGATATTTCCGACATGGTGGAGGAAGTGATGCCAGCCATGGTATCCATCATCAATAATTATGTCTCAACGGGCAGAAATTTCTGGGGGCAGAGCTACAGCCAGCCGGGAGTGGGCAGCGGTTCCGGCATTATCGTGGGAGAGACGGACGAAGAACTGCTGATCGTGACCAACAATCATGTGGTGGAGGATTCCACCAGCCTGGAGATTACTTTTATCAATGAGCAAAGTTTCGAGGCGGTAGTCAAGGGAGTGGATGCGGATATGGATCTGGCCGTAGTGGCCGTACCGCTTTCCAGTCTGGACGACGCAACCAGGGATGCCATCACGGTGGCCAGACTGGGCGACAGCGATAATCTGAAGCTGGGCGAGCCGGTGGTGGCAATCGGCAATGCGCTGGGTTACGGGCAGTCCGTGACAAACGGTATTGTCAGTGCGCTGAATCGTCAGATGACGACCGAGGACGGTTCCACGGGAACCTATATTCAGACCAACGCGGCCATCAACCATGGAAATTCGGGAGGAGCACTGCTGAATGTAAACGGTGAGGTGATCGGCATCAATGCGGCAAGGATTGACGGCAGTACCGTGGAGGGCATGGGATATGCCATACCCATCAGCGCTGCCAGCCCGATCATTTCAGAGCTCATGGAGCGGCAGACCAGAACCGACAAGGTGGAAGAGAGCGATATGGGCTACATGGGTATTGTCATGCAGGCGGTAACGGATGAGATTGCAGGTATGTATGATATGCCCAAGGGGGTGTCCGTAATAGAAGTGACGCCGGGAAGCGCTGCGGAGGCTGCGGGAATCTTCAAGGGAGATATTATCGTCAAGTTCGACGGACAGAGGATTACCAGTGCCACCGAGCTGCAGGATACACTGCAGTACTTCCGGGCGGGAGAGACTGCGACGGTTACGGTAAAGCGACTGGTCAACGGCGAATATCAGACGCTGGATCTGGAGATCACGCTCGGTCACAGACCTGCTGACTGATCATAACAAGGAAAAGCATCCCGGAGGGGCGTAAGCCTGCACCGGGATGTTTTTCGGTTTAGAAAAAGTTAACTTGTGCGGAAACGATTTTTCAAGTATACTTTTACCAGATAAGGAAAAAGAGGAAGCGGCAGAAGCGACGGAAGCAGATGCCTGCGGAAATGAGGGAATATGTCTGATTTCTATGATGAAAATGATAAAGAGGCCGACAGAGGAGCGGAGGAACTGAAGGAGGATGCGCTGACAGAAAATCACGGCGATGCTTCCAGCACTAAGAAGGCAGGAAAGAGCGATAACAGCGAGTATGAGGATGTGTGTTTTATCTGCCGCCGCCCGGAGAGCAAGGCCGGAAAAATGTTCAGAATGCCCAATAACATCTGTGTCTGTGACGACTGTATGCACAAGACCATGGATGCAGTCAGCCAGTTCGACTATCAGGGGATGCTGACCAATCCCCAGTTTCAGCGGGAGATGGATGAGATAACCCGCCAGGGGGGATTCCCCAACATCAGCTTTGTCAATCTGGCTGATCTTCAGGGGGACGGAGGCATTCCCAACAAGCAGAAGCTGAAGAAAAAGAAGAAAAAAGAGGGTGAGGAGCCGGTTTTGAATATCCGGAACATCCCCGCGCCCCACAGGATTAAAGCCAGTCTGGACGAGTATGTGGTGGGACAGGAGCATGCGAAAAAGGTGATTTCCGTGGCAGTGTACAACCATTATAAGAGGGTTGCCACCAATACCATGGATAACATTGAGATTGAAAAATCTAATATGCTGATGATCGGGCCCACCGGCTGCGGTAAGACCTATCTGGTGAAGACGCTGGCGAAATTGCTGGACGTGCCCCTTGCCATCGCGGATGCCACCTCCCTGACGGAGGCCGGATATATCGGAGACGATATTGAGTCCGTGGTCTCAAAGCTTCTTGCGGCAGCAGACAACGATGTGGAGAGGGCAGAGCAGGGAATTATTTTTATTGATGAGATAGACAAGATCGCCAAGAAGAAAAACACCAACACCCGGGACGTCAGCGGAGAGAGCGTACAGCAGGGAATGCTGAAGCTTTTGGAGGGCGCGGAGGTGGAGGTGCCCGTGGGAGCCAACAGCAAGAACGCCATGGTGCCGCTGGCTACGGTGAACACCAGGAATATTCTGTTCATCTGCGGCGGCGCATTCCCTGATCTGGAAGATATTATCAAGGAACGGCTGACGAAGACTGCTTCCATCGGTTTTAATTCCGAGCTGAAGGACAAATATGATAAGGACAAGAATATCCTTTCCAGAGTGACGGTGGAGGACATTCGTAAGTTTGGCATGATTCCGGAGTTTATCGGTCGCTTGCCGATTATTTATACCCTGGAGGGCCTTTCGGAGGAGATGATGGTTAAGATTCTGAAGGAGCCGAAAAACGCCATTCTGAAACAATATCAGAAGCTTCTGGAGTTGGATGAGGTCAAGCTGGAATTTACAGATGATTCGTTGAAAGCAATTGCGGAAAAGGCGATGAAGCGGGATACCGGAGCCAGGGCATTGCGCTCCATAATCGAGGACTTTATGCTGGATATCATGTATGAAATTCCCAAGGATGACAACATTGGACGGGTTACCATAACCCGGGAATACATCCAGGGGACAGGCGGACCGGTTATTGAAATTCGCGGCAATCAGTTCCTGGAGGACAAGACACCGTCTCTTCCGGAACATACACAGGAGCCCGGGGAGCAGGGAGTGGTTTTCCCGGATACCGAACGCCAGGATAAATAGGGGCAGAGAATTCACTATGACAGCAGGCTCCGTACAGGGATATTATTTTTCTGTACGCAAAGGATAAAGGCGGTAAATCCGGGGAATTTGGAGGCTATCAGGGAGGTTAAGGTCATGAGCCGATCTGCGGACAGAGCCGGGAGGATATTTTATCGGAATGGCTGTCAATTGCGGCTCATGCGGAAAGCGTGGAGGAGTTTGTGCAAAAGGTTGGGACGTGCAGTCATTAACACGCTGGTCTGCAGAAGTGCGGCCATGATGCGCTTATTTTCCGGGGGCGAAAACAGGAACCCGGTGCAGGGATTGAAAAGCTTTGCACCGGTTCTTTTTCTGTACGGTGAAATAGAGTATTGACATTGCTGAAATTTGTGGTAGTATAAACATATGAACAGTTATTCATGCGTTCAATACAAGTGCTTGTAAAGGAGAGGGTGTAAATGAAAAAAACTTATAAGATCGAAGTGGATTGTGCAAACTGTGCTCTGAAGATGGAGGAAGCCACCAGGAAAGTGGAGGGAGTGCAGGAAGCGGCGGTAAGCTTTATGACCCAGAAGATGAAGGTGGAGTTTGCCGAAGGTGCAGATGAAAGAGCGGTGATGAATGCAGTGGTTAAGGCGTGCAAAAAGGTGGAGGACGACTGCGAAATATTTCTGGACTGAGCAGCCCGGCAGGGCGAGACGGCAGCCGCTCCGAATTGAAAGGTAAAGCTGGCTGGAGGTATAGGTATGACAAAAAAGCAGAAAAAAGTTTTATATCGGATTATTTTGGCATCGGTTTTAATGGTGGTTCTGCACTTCGTGCCTGCCAGGGGATATTTCAGGTTTGCGCTGTATATGGTACCATATCTGGTGATAGGCTATGATATTCTCCGGAAGGCTGTGCTGGGTATTCTGCACGGCGAGGTGTTTGACGAGAACTTTCTGATGGCGGTAGCTACGATTGGAGCAATGCTGCTGGGCGTTTACAGCGAGGCGAGAGGGCAGGAAGGGGAGTTTGCAGAGGGAGTCGCCGTGATGCTGTTCTATCAGATTGGCGAGCTGTTTCAGGCTGTGGCAGTGGGAAAGAGCCGGAGGAATATTGCAGCGCTGATGGATATCAGGCCGGATTACGCCAATGTTGAGAACGAAAACGGAAGCCTGGAGCAGGTGGATCCCGAGGAGGTGGCGCAGGGAACCGTGATCGTCGTACAGCCGGGGGAGAGAATACCCATCGACGGAATTGTGACGGAAGGGAGTTCCACGCTGAACACGGCTGCTCTGACCGGAGAAAGCATGCCCAGAGAGGTAAAGACCGGGGATCAGGTGATCAGTGGCTGTGTAAATGTCACCGGCTTACTGAGGATACGGACCACCAGAGAGTTTGGAGAATCTACGGTGTCCAGAATATTGGATCTGGTGGAAAATTCCAGCATGAAAAAGTCCAGGTCGGAAAATTTTATTACAAAGTTTGCCCGGTATTACACCCCGGCAGTATGCTACAGCGCTCTGGCGCTGGCTGCTGCGCCGCCGGTTGTGAATCTGCTGCTGGGAAATGCGGGAAACTGGAGTACCTGGATTATCCGTGCGCTGACTTTTCTGGTGATCAGCTGTCCCTGTGCGCTGGTCATCTCGATTCCGCTGAGTTTCTTCGGAGGAATCGGAGGAGCCAGCGCCCGAGGTATTCTGGTGAAGGGTTCTAATTATCTGGAGGCGCTGGCCCGGACGAAGTATGTGGTGTTTGACAAGACGGGGACTTTGACCAAAGGTGTGTTTGAGGTATCAAAGATCTGCCCCTCCCGGGATTTTGAGCAGATGTGTGCTGCGGATGATCAGGACAATCAGTCCCCGCAAAAAGCGAAGGAAAAACTGTTGGAGTATGCGGCCTGTGCGGAGGGCTATTCCAACCATCCCATTTCCAGAAGCCTGAAGGAGGCTTATGGCAAAGAAATCGACAGCACGGGAATTGCCCATGTGGAAGAGATCGGCGGACACGGCGTGACCGCCTCGGTGAACGGGGTGAAGGTTTCGGCGGGAAATGCAAGACTGATGAAAAAGCTCGGCCTGTCCTGCCCGGAGCATGTCGGTGTGGGCACGGTGGTACATGTGGCGATAAAGGAAAGCTATGCCGGATTTATTCTGATTTCCGATGTGGTGAAGGAACAGTCGGCGGATGCGGTTGCCGCGCTGCGGGCTGCCGGAGTGAAAAAGACGGTGATGCTCACCGGAGACAGCAGGACGGTTGCGGAGCATGTGGCGGGCGAGCTTGGGATTGACGAAGTGAGAAGCGAGCTTCTGCCGGAGGATAAGGTGAATGTGGTGGAGGAGCTGCTGCAGGAGGTGAAGGCTTCGGCGGGAAAGGCGGCGGGAGCAAACCTGGCTTTCGTGGGTGACGGCATCAACGATGCGCCGGTTCTCTCCAGAGCGGATATCGGTGTGGCAATGGGAGCGCTGGGCTCCGACGCGGCCATAGAAGCGGCGGATATTGTTTTGATGGACGACAATCCCATGAAGCTTGCGCTGGCCATGCGCATATCTAGAAAATGTCTGCGGATCGTCTATGAAAACATTGTGTTTGCCCTGGCGGTGAAGGCGGTCTGTCTGGTACTTGGCGCGTTTGGTATAGCGGGTATGTGGCTTGCCATTTTTGCGGATGTGGGAGTCATGGTGCTGGCGGTGTTGAATGCGATTCGGTGCCTGCACACGAGAGATTTGTAAAAACCGGTATTTTATTTGGAGGAAGTACAATGCTTCCTCCATTTTGTATTGCCTGAAAAGTGTATGTTACTCAAATTATATCATGGTTGTTCTGACATGCTGTCTGATGGTCATTTGACTGCCATAGGCCTTGAATAAGCACGATATATCATATATTGACAGTGTTGCATGATGTGGGGTAGAATACAAAAAACAGACATGGAGTGGAATGTAATTTAATGATTATACAAAATCTGAGAGCGCTTAAGCTGTTGAAAAACAAATCGATCCGAATGATCTCCTCTGTATTTATAATACTTATGCTTTTTTGCATAGTAAAAATGATCATACCTTGTCGGGAGTACAGATTTAATGCAGTAGATATTCCTGCCGGAGAAGAACCGGGGCAGACAGTAATCTACGAAGGAATATCCCTGCCGCCGGGGGTATATCGACTTGAACTGGAATATTCGGTTGATTCAGATTTACAGGTTTTATGCAGTGTTGCAGACGGTACCGTTTTTTCGGGCGGACTTTTAACCAATGGAGAACCTCTTTATCAAGGTCTGGGATCAACCGAGTACCACTTTTGGCTTTTTGAAAAAACAGATGGGCTTCAGGTGCAGATTACAAATAACGGCGCAGGGGATTTGATCACTGGTAATTTGAAAATTAGTGAAACTCATTTACTGTGGAGCATGCTTCTGGTGATACTGATTTTTATTGCCATTATTTCGTATACTGCAATTGCGTTTTATTTTTATGATAAAAATTATTCCGTTTCCGTTGAAAAAAAGAAGATTTTTTTCTTTGTTACTTTAATCGGCCTGGTGGCGTCAATTCCCTATTTGTGTGGGTATAGTGTTTCGGGAGCGGATTTGGTTTATCATTTGTATCGAATTGAAGGAATAAAAGACGGCATGTTGAGCGGGCAGATTCCGGTGAGAATTGATCCGGAATGGCTTTATGGGCATGGATATGCGGATGCCATTTTTTATTGCAGCAGCCTGCTGTATTTTCCGGCAGTGCTGCGTCTGTTGGGATTTACGGTTACAGCAAGCTATAATTTTTATTGTGTTATACTGAACTTTGCTACTGCATGGATCTCATTTTATTGTTTTTACCGCATTTTTGGGAAGTGGTGGAATGGAGTTATTTGCTGTGCGTTGTATACGTTGTCCGTGTACAAAATCTATAAACTTCTGATTACCAGCGCGTTGGGTGAGGGAAGCGCGTTGACCTTTATTCCATTGGTAATTCTTGGGCTGTATAAGATTTTCGCAGAGAACGAAGAGGAAGCCGGGAACAGGGGGGCATGGATCCCTATTATGCTGGGATTTGCGGGTTTGATACAGACGCATGTATTAACCTGCGAGATAACGGCTTTATCAATGATTCTGTTTTGTGCCGCTAATATTCGAAAGGTGTTCCGGAAGAAAAATTTATTGGAGCTGTTGAAGGGGGCGATGTCGGCAATTGCTGTCAGCATGTGGTTTCTTGTGCCTTTTCTGGACTATTATCTGACACAGGATATGCATATCAAGCATGTATCGGCCCGGACGATTCAGGACAGAGGGCTTTATCCTGCCCACCTTGCCTTTCATTTCTGGAGTGTGGGAAAAAATACTCCAATGGGTGATAATGGTATGCAGTATTCGCACCCGGTAGGAATAGGTTTGGTGTTGGTAGTTGGTTTGATTTTTTTCTTGATTCTATGGTTTTCGGGCAGGCTCCAAGGGAAAAATAATGATGCAGGCAAACGAACATTTGCGAAAAAGACTGCCATAATCAGCCTGATTTTTTTGATTATGAGCCTGAACATTTTTCCGTGGGATAAAATTCAAGGCATGAATTCTGTTTTTGCAGCTTTAGTAAGCAGTCTCCAGTTTCCAAATCGCTTTTTGGGCTGGGGAACAATTTGCCTGGTATTTATGTTTGGCTATTGTCTGCAGTTTTTGTCGGACTTTGGGAAACAAAAATGGCTTCTGATTTTCATTATTGTCGCGATAGCGGGGATAACAACGTCTGACTTATACCTGCTCGATTATACAAATGCGAAGCAGACCACTTATACGCTGTATAATGAGGAGGGAATGGGGATCGGCTATACCTCTGGCGGGGAATATCGGCCTGAGAAAACAGACACCGAAAAGATTACTTTTGCAGGGCCTGTATTGGGTGACGGAGTGAAGCTGGATGCTTATGAGAAAAGGTATCTTCATATTAGCATGCAATGCAGCAATTTGGGAACAACAGATAGTTATATAGAAGTTCCGCTTTTATTTTATAAGGGATATGCTGCAGAGGAAAAAAATACCGGCGAAAAAATGGAACTGTGTGCCGGAACCAATCAGGTGGTCCGGGTATTGATTCCCTCTGGTTTTAAGGGCGAGTTGGATATCAAGTTTGTGCCTCCGTTTTACTGGCGAATTGGCGAATTGGTCAGTTTTACGACAACCATATTGCTGATCACGCTGTGGTTCAGACAAAGGAGGAGCCGTAATGTTTAGCAAAAAGATTGACCGATTTAAATTGTTGCTGATTGCAGAATTGATTATGGCCTTACTGCTGTTTTTCACCTGTTTTCAGAAGGAAACCAAAGTTTTTACTATCTTTGGAGATGACATGGGTGGGCAGATGACGGAAACGGATGGATATGAGACGTTTTCAAGTGAGACATTTGAACTGCTCCCAGGCGTATATCAGGTAAGAATGGAAGTCAGTGAGACGGAAGACCAAACAGTATTTGCACAGGTAAGGTGGGAACAGGCCCCGTTTAAGGCTGTTCGCAATAATGGGGCTGCGGTATTACCAGGTGGAACGAGCCAAAAGTTTAATGTGTATGTATTAGATAAGGTTCAAACTGCATATGTATATTGTCGGTTTTCGGGCAGTGATCCCGGCATTCTGCGCAGTCTGAATGTGTATCGGACAAGTATGGGAAACAGAATGCTGCTTTTTATACTTCTCGTTCTCTTTGGACTGTTGGATTTCATGGTAATCTTCAGAAAACGTATTTTATCAGGAAAGATTATCATGAAAAAACAGATTGTCTTCTGGGGATTGACCGCAGGAATAATGATTTCATTTTTTCCGTATCTGACTGATTATTTTAGCTGGGGAGGCGATATTGATTATCACTTTGGGAGAATTGCATTTCTGGAAGCTTCCTTACAACAGAAAATGCAGTTCCCGGTAAGAATGCAGGGAACATGGCTGTATGGGCATGGATATGCCACATCGTTGTTTTACGGGGATTTGTTTCTTTATTTTCCTGCTTGTCTGATGCTGTTGGGCTTTTCAATTATGACAGCTTATAAGATGTTTGTATTTGCTGTGACAGCATTAGGAGCATGGATCGCATATCATTGTTTTTACAGATGTGTAAAAGAAGAATATGCAGCGTTGGCGGGCAGTTTGTTGTATGTACTTGCACCATACAGGATATTTAACTTTTATAACAGAGGGGCAACAGGGGAATATCTTGCGATGACATTCCTGCCGTTGATCTGTTGTGGTATGTATCTGCTGTATACTGAAGATATCAATTCTTTAAGCTATAATAAGCATAAATGGTATATTGTATTAGGAATGTCTGCCATACTGCAAAGCCATTTAATTACGTCTGAAATGACGGCGGTTTTGATGGCGTTAGGATGTGCGTTGTGTTGGAGGAAAACTTTCAGGAGAAGAACCTTCTTTCAGCTGTTGGAGACAGTGGGAATTGTGCTCCTGGTCAACATGTGGTTTTGGCTGCCGCTTCTTTATATGATCGGGATAGACACCTATCAGTTCCAAACTGTTATACAGGAGGAAATGGTAAACGGAACAGAGCTTGCGGGAATGGTTCAGCTGTTGCCCAATAAAGGCAGTGCACAGACAGGTATGTGGCAGTGTGAACCAATACAGATTGGTGCAAGTGCATTGTTTCTGTTTCTTGTGTGTCTTTTGTGGAGAATCAAGGGACACAGGATGGGGGCAGCTTGCCGTTTTTTTGCGGTGCTGAGTGTAGTTACCGTTGCCTTGAGTACAAAATACTTTCCGTGGAATTTTATCAGGAAACTTCCTTTAATTGGATATTTTGCAGGTTCTTTGCAGTTTCCTTTTCGGTGGATGGCGCCTGCCGCCGCATTGACGGCACTGTTTTGCGCTTTTTTTATGATGGAGGTACGGGAAAGGGGTGGAGCCCGGATAAAAATCCTGGCTGGGATTTCCGTGCTGCTTGCGATTATGAGCGCAGTTTATCATGTAAATGACTGTGCGTTCCAGGCGCCGCCGCTTTATTTATACAATGCAGAAAACATGGGGACGGTTGGTGTGGTAAATGGGGAATGGCTGCTGGCCGGAACTGACAAAGGTGAATTACACGATCATGGCCCAGTGGCGGAGGAAGGGTTGTTATGGCAGGGTTACGAGAAGAAGGGAACAGATATTACGATTTTTGTTGAAAACACAACAGCGGGAATTCGATATCTGGAACTTCCGCTTATGGGGTATAAGGGCTATAAGGTAAAAGAATATGACGGTATAGGGCAGAACTGTCCTGATATTGCAGAGGAGAGAGGGGATCATAACGATCTGCGAATTGCCATTCCGGCAGGTTACAATGGAAAAATAAAAGTATCTTGGGATGGCTTTGCATTGTTTCATGCAGCGGAAGCGGTATCTATTGCAAGTATAGTTATAATCCTTAGCCGGAGTTGGTGGACATGGAGAAGGAAGGTGAAATTTGAAAGTAAACTTTCAAATATTGATTGATGTGCTCGCCAGAGCGCGCAGAGGGGTATAAAAATGAAAGTAGGAATGCGGAATAAAAAAGGCGGATACCAGGATTCAAAAAAAAGGCAGGATGAGGAAAACAAATCAATTCGGTTTGCTGCGTGGTTGGGGAGTAATCATGGTATACTGTGTATATTGACTACGATAGTGGCATTATTTCCCGTGAGTTGTAATTACATTATGACCGGAGGAATTGTACAAGAGTGGATTTTTCGAGTGGAAGAACTGGCAGGGGGACTCCAAAAGGGGTGTTTTTATCTTTATCCAAATTTAAATGTGCTGTCAATGACCGGCATCTATGAAAATGCAATGAATTCAAATTTCTGGTTTCTTGTTCCGGGTTTTTTATATGGTCTCACAAAGAACATAGTACTTTCATACAGATTGTACATGCTCGCAGTACAGATCATAACGTTTTTGACAGCTTCTCTTTTTTTTCTGCATCTTTTTGGACAGGACGGAAGACTGGCAGCGTGTGTGGGGATAGTGCTTTACATGACAAATCCATATAGAATTTATGTTTGTTATGACCATGCAAATCTCTCGCAGGCAACGGCATGGATGCTTCTTCCGCTTTACGCGTGGGCCATGTATACACTGACTGCTCCCGGCAAAAAAGTTGGTAAATTGCTGGTGGCCGGGGCGTCTCTTGCATTTCTTGGATATGCAGATGTTATTTTTTTTCTTACCGCGGCGGGTATTACACTGCTTGTGGCAATCATTTCACGAAGGGGCTCTTTCTGTTTTGCCGTAATGTCAGGAGGGATACTGTTTTTTCCGGGTCTGTATCGGCTGTGCAGATATCTTTTTACGGAGGACTTTATAGAGTGGAATATTCCGTTACAGATGATTATGGGAAAAGGTTACCGATTCGGACAGTTTTTCAGCAGTTATGCTTTTCGTGATGGAAAGCCGGGAATGGGGCTTGGGATGATGATTTGTCTTCTGGCGGCGGTCTGGATGAGATTTGTGTATCGTGAAGGGGAAAAAGATAAAGGGAAAAGGGGCTTTCTATATATTGCTCTTTTTTTGAGTGTTTTATCATTATCCAGTTTTCCGTGGGATGTTTTACAAAGATTGGGTAACTGGGCGGTGAGGCTGATTTCTCTGATCAATACGCCTTCCGTATTCTGGGGAATGGCTATTGCGGCGTTTTGTATCCCCGCAGCTGCAGGTATGGAAAGGCTGTTTAAAGGTAAAGACAGGACGGCGGCAATTGTGACATTGGCAGCAGCGGTGTTGCTTTGCGTGGGTATTTGCGTTTATCAGTGTAATATGCTCACTTACACCAGACTTCCCCTGGAACTTGGAGGATAACACAAAAAGAATATTGTTCTGTAAAAAAAGTGTAACACCCGGGAAGAAATGGAATACTGATAAATAAGAGGTAACAATAATGCTGAAAGAATTGTCAATCATAGGAATTCCCTTCCTGGGAACGGCGCTGGGCGCCGCAACGGTATTCTTTATGAGGAAGGAGATGAGACCGGGGCTGGAGAAGCTGCTGTTGGGCTTTGCTTCCGGTGTCATGATCGCCGCCTCGGTGTGGTCGCTTCTGATACCTGCCATCGAGTTGTCGGAGGAACAGGGAAAAGCTGCATGGCTCCCTGCTTCAGCGGGATTTCTGCTGGGCATGGGGTTTCTTCTTCTGCTCGACAGTCTGGTGCCCCACGTTCATATAGACAGCGACAAGCCGGAGGGCATCCGGGCGGGATTTCGTAAGACTACCATGCTTGTCCTGGCGGTAACGCTGCATAACCTGCCGGAGGGCATGGCTGTGGGAGTGACTTTTGCAGGTGCCATGTTGGGGGATACGGGTATTACCATGGCGGGGGCTCTGACGCTGGCAGTGGGAATTGCCATTCAGAATTTTCCCGAAGGAGCCATTATTTCCATGCCCCTGCGAAGTGCGGGAGCATCGAAGAGACGCGCCTTTCTGTACGGCGTTCTGTCCGGCGTGGTTGAGCCGGTGGGGGCGGTGGTCACGGTTCTGCTGGCATCCTGGGTGGTGCCCATTCTGCCTTATCTGCTGGCCTTTGCCGCAGGAGCCATGATCTATGTGGTGGTGGAGGAGCTGATCCCGGAGGCTCAGGCGGGCGGTCATACCAACATTGGAACAGTGGGTGTGGCGGCAGGTTTTGTGCTGATGATGATACTGGATGTGGCGCTGGGGTAATACGCGGTGGGAAGGAGAAAACAAATGAGATTGATTATCATAAGGCACGGAGATCCGGATTATTCCGTTGACTCCCTGACAGAAAAAGGGTGGAGGGAGGCTGAGCTGCTCTCGGAGCGCATTGCGAAGCTGGATGTAAAGGCCTTTTATGTGTCCCCGCTGGGCCGTGCCCGGGACACGGCCTCCCTGACGTTGAAAAAGATGGGGAGAACAGCGGCGGAATGCGGCTGGCTGGAAGAATTTCCGGCCAGGATCTGCCGTCCGGATGTGCAGGGACACAGGAGCATTGCGTGGGACTGGCTGCCGGAGGACTGGACCGTCGACCCGAGATATTTTGACAGACAGAAATGGTGTGAGACGGAGGTTATGAGGGAAGGCGGGGTGGATAAGCTGTACAGGCAAGTCACGGAAAGCTTTGACGCCCTGCTGGCAGAGCATGGCTATGCCAGGGAGGGAGAGCTGTACCGCGCACAGAGACCAAACCGGGACACCATAGTGTTCTTCTGCCATTTCGGTGTGGAGTGTGTGCTGTTGTCCCGGCTGATGAATGTATCCCCCATGATCCTATGGCATGGGACCTGCGCTGCGCCCACGGCGGTGACCACCGTTTATACGGAAGAACGCCGGGAGGGAAAGGCGTCTTTCCGGGTGAACGCTTTCGGAGATATTTCTCATCTGTATGCCGCAGGCGAAGAACCGGCCTTTGCGGCGCGTTTCTGTGAGACCTTTGACGGGGAGGAAAGGCATGACTGAGGTTCGGCAGACCGGGGCGGCTTTACAGGTGGTCTGGCTCGTTATAGCGATTGTGCATAATCAACAAAAATAATCAGTAGAAGGATTGACTTTTTTTCCGGATATGTCATACTGTTAATAAAAAGACATGGAGGCATAGTGCAGATGAGACAAAGGGTCAGAAAAATCAGTGTTCGGCTTCAGATATTGATTCCTGCGGGAGTGCTGGCGCTTGTGATCTGCGCGCTGCTGGGGCTGAATGCATACGCGCGGATCAAGGCGGGAATGGTGGCCATGGGCGTCCAGCAGGCGGAGATGGCAGCTAATGTTGCCCGGGCGGAGATCGACGGTGATCTGCTGACTGCCATTGAAGAGGGTGCCGAGGGCAGCGCGGAATATGAGCTGTTGCTGACAAGACTGCGGGAAATTCAGGAGATATGTGGGATAGCTTACCTGTATACGCTGTATACCGACGGGAATGGCGGGCTGTTTTATGGAATAGACACCGATACCTCTTCCGCTCAGGCACAGCCGGGGGAACATGCGGACATGCCCTACAGTGAATTTGCGGATGCCTTTGCCGGGAAGCCTTATGTACAGGATTACATTGATGAGACGGAGGACGGAGACCTGATTTCCGCGTATTTGCCCGTGTGGGACAGCAGCGGGACAGTGATCGGGATTCTGGGCTGTGACTACGACGCTTCCTATGTTGCGGACAGGATGGGTGCCGCAGCCAGGAGTACTGTGCAGATCAGTGTTTTTCTGTTTGTGGCAGCAATTCTGGTTCTGAACTTGATTGCGGGAAAGATTACAAGACGGCTGCGGAAGGTGGATAAAAAAATATACGATCTGGTACACAGTGAGGGAGATCTGACCCAGAAGCTGGATATCAGTTCCGGGGATGAACTGGAGCTGATTGCAGGAAATGTGAATAAGCTTCTGGAGCACATTCGTCAGATCATGCTTCAGATCTCTGCCAATTCCGATGAGCTGAACCAGTCCACGGGAAGCGTCGTAACCAGTCTGGCAAAGGCCAAGGACAGCATTTCCGACGTGTCAGCGACCATGGAGGAAATGAGTGCGGCCATGGAAGAGACCAGCGCCTCTCTCTGCCAGGTGAACGAGGCTGTATCCGGCATTGATTCCACCGTGGTATCCATAGCCGAAAAAGCAACCGGGGAGAGCCGTTCTTCCGCTGAAACGGCGAAGAAGGTGCAGGAAATTTATTCCCGGGCGGAGATTGACCGTAAGGATGCAGGAAGGCTGGCGAAGCAGATGTCCGTGACTGTGAACGAAAAGATCGAGCGATCCAGGGCCGTCAAGCAGATTGAAGCGCTGACGGAGGAAATTATCGGCATTACGGATCAGACAACCCTTCTGGCGCTGAATGCCAACATTGAGGCTGCCAGGGCGGGGGAAGCAGGAAGAGGTTTTGCTGTGGTTGCAGGAGAGATTGGTTCTCTTGCCGCAAACTCTGCAAAGGCCGCGGAGGAGATCCAGCGAGTGAGCCAGGAGGTGATAAGCGCCGTTAACGAACTGGCAGAGGAAGCGGAAAATATGATTCGCTTTATGAATGAGACTGCTATGGCCGGTTATGAAAAGCTGCTGCGCAACAGCAGCAACTATCAGAGCGACGTAAATCATCTGAGCGGGATTATGAGACAGTTTGCAGAGGAAAGCCAGGAGCTGCGCGGCAATATCGACAACATCAAGGAGGCGGTGGAATCCGTAAATATTGCGGTAGAGGAAAGCGCCAAGGGGGTTGTGAACGTCACGGAGGTGGCATCTGATCTGACGCAGAGTATGGAGAGCATCAATGAGGAAGCCAACGGCAACAGCACCGTGGCAAGTCAGCTGGGGGCGGAGGTCGGAAAGTTTAAGCTCCATTGACAGCATGTAGAGGCCAGGGGAAAAGTGGGCGCGCGGTGAAAGAGAATCGTAAGCGCGGTCAAAGCAAATTGACTTGTGTGGTAAATTCCCCTATAATAAAGAGGCAGACTGATGGATATCAAGGAGGATTTTTTGAGGCTTCCTTGATCGCGCGAGGAGGTAAGAGAATGGAATTGAAGGACAAGGTTGCGATTGTCACAGGAGGAAGCCGCGGTATTGGTTTTGCTGCCGTGGAGGCTTTTGTAAAAGAGGGGGCGGCCGTTGTGCTGTGCGCCAGCCGTCAGGAAACGGCTGACAAGGCGGTTGCGCAGCTGAAGGAAAAGTATCCCGATGCGAAGGTGGAGGGAATCTGGCCCAATCTGAGCAGTCTTTCGGAGGTGCAGGAGGCTTTCGACAAGGTGGCGGAGAAGTACGGAAGGATTGACATTCTGGTGAACAATGCCGGGGCTTCCGAAAATACACCTTTTTCAAATTACACGGAAGAAACTTTCGACAAGGTGATGGATCTGAATGTAAAGGGGATGTTTATCTGCTCCAAGGCTGTGGAGGCAGTGATGACCAGACAGGGCAGCGGTGTGATTCTGAACACCTCCTCTATGGTGAGTATTTCCGGTCAGCCGGCCGGAGTAGCATACCCTACTTCCAAGTTTGCCGTGAACGGTTTTACCTTGTCCCTGGCAAGAGAGTTGGGGCCCAAGGGAATCCGCGTCAATGCGGTGGCTCCCGGCATCACGGAGACGGATATGATGAAAGCGGTTCCCAAAGAGGTTATTGAGCCCATGATCGCCCGCATTCCGCTGCGCCGTTTGGGACAGCCGGAGGACATTGCCAATGCATTCGTATTTCTTGCATCCGAGAAGGCGTCCTACATCAGCGGCGTTGTGCTGAGTGTAGACGGTCTGATGAGAACCTGATCAGAATAAATACATGTTGAAAAACCCCTTAGGGCTGGCAACCTGAGGGGGTTTTTGTCTCTGGATGGATTTTTCGTAGTATGGAAAGGATACTGAGACCTACCTGGATACCTGCGACAACCTGGTCATAGATTGCCTTTAAGAGTTATGCCGGACGGGTCATGTCTATACAGAGGATATTTATCTGAATTCCGTTTACGCGGGAAAGAACCGGAA
>Ga0224747_10057_pt1 | contig 18255 bp, 16 predicted proteins | sample LIM_F_Water_Pos_FD_182999 | JGI IMG/M metagenome (GOLD analysis project Ga0224747, IMG submission 182999) | Enriched cells from gastrointestinal tract of the lab mouse from Pacific Northwest National Laboratory (PNNL), Richland, Washington... | ecosystem: Host-associated > Mammals > Digestive... | reverse complement strand
TATGTTACCATGTTTCATGGGGTTTTGCAAGGAGAAATTCGGCTTTTTTCGCGGTGAACGGAGGTGTGGAGCCCGCAGGCTCTGTTTGCTGAAAATAAGAAAAATTCATAAACTCTTAAAGAACCCATAGGATTTCCCTGGTAAAATACAGAATCTCAGAGGCTTTGCCGCCGCCTGTGAAATGCCGGAGCGCCAGCGGTGGACAAGCATGGAAATCTGTGGTATACTATGACAATCGTCAGAATTTCCGGCAAAGGTGCAGGGCTTCCAATGGCATATGGCTTCGCTGCCGTCTTTGGCGGGCGCCGGTCCGCCGGCACCCCGCCTTGCCCTGTGCCGTTTGCCCTCTCTTCCTTTTTGCCGCAGATTCTGAAGATTGCTATACGCTTCACCATATGACATGGACGGGAAAGGAGGCGCCTATGCGAATTGACGTGCTGGGCGTTGGCTTTGACAATATGACGGTTGAGCAGGCGGTGGCCGAGGGCGTACGCCTGCTGAATACTCCGGGATCCCACTACGCGGTGACTCCCAACCCTGAGATCGTGGAGGTCTGCCGGGAGGACGGGGACGCACGGGAGGCTGTCAACGGCGCGGACCTGGTGCTGGCCGATGGCATCGGCATCGTTTACGGCGCAAAGATGCTGGGGACGCCCTTGAAGGGCCGTGTCACCGGCATCGGCTTTGCCCAGGAGCTGATGGCGCGGATGGCGGAGAACGGCAAGCGTCTGTTCCTGCTGGGCGCAAAGCCCGGCGTAGCGGAAAAGGCGGCGGAAAATCTCCGGCGGCAGTACCCCGGCCTGGCCGTGGCGGGGACCCACGACGGCTATTTCCGGGAGGACCAGCCGGTAATCGAGGCTATCCGGGCCAGCGGCGCGGATGCGGTCTTTGTCTGTCTGGGTGCGCCCAAGCAGGAAAAATGGATGCGGGAGAACGGAGAGGCCACCGGGGCTCATCTGCTGGTGGGGCTGGGCGGCTGCCTGGATGTGTTCTCCGGTGAGGTCCAGCGGGCTCCGGAAATTTTTCAGAAGCTGGGGCTGGAGTGGCTTCACCGGCTGGCGAAGAACCCAGGCCGCATCGGCCGGATGATGAAACTGCCCCTGTTCCTTGTCCACGTGGCGGGGGAGAAGAGGAAGAAATGAAGGGAAAGCTCATCGTATTAGAGGGCACTGACGGCACAGGCAAGACCACCCAGGTCGGCCTCATGGCCCAGCGCCTGGAGCGGGAAGCCGTCCCTTTCCGGCGGGTGAAGTTTCCCCGGTACGGCAGTCCCTTCGCCGCGCCGGTGGAGCGGTATTTGCAGGGGGATTTGGGGAAAAGGCCCGGGGACGTGAGCGCCTATGCCGCCTCCACCCTGTACGCCGTGGACCGCTACGCCTCCTACCGGCAGGAGTGGCGGGAGGAGTATGAGGGCGGGAAGCTGATCCTGGCGGACCGCTACACCACCTCCAATGCTGTTCATCAGGCTCCCAAGCTGCCGGAAGAGGAGCGGTGGACCTATCTGAACTGGCTCTTCGATCTGGAATACAACCGCTTGGCTCTGCCGGAGCCGGATCTGATGATCTATCTGGACCTTCCGGCTGAGATCTCCGCGCAGATGCTTCGCCTCCGCCAGGAGGCAACCCACACAAAGGCCGACATCCATGAGCAGGACGGGGCCTATCTCCGTGCCTGCCGGGAGAGTGCCCGGGATATCGCGGGACGGCTGGGCTGGAAGGTGGTGGACTGCTCCCGGGCGGGCGCGATGCGCACGCCGGAGGACATCCATGAGGAGTTGTGGGCGCTTGTCCAGCCTCTGACAAAATGCGGAGGGGACGGGAGCGCATAAGCGCCCCGCCCCCTCCGGCAGGCCGGACTATGTACCTCAGCAGCATCCGCACCCGCTGCAGCATCCGCACCCGCAGTTGTTGTTGCAGCAGCATCCGCAGTTGTTCCCGCTGCCGTTTCCGTTGCCGCAGCCGCCTCCGCAGCAGCAGCACAGGAGGATGATGATCAGAATGATCCACAGGCAGCCGCCGTCGTTCCCGTTGTTCCACATAGTTTTGTTTCACCTCGCTTTTCAATCTGAACCATACTATGTGGGCGGGAAGGAAAATGCAGCTTGGCCGAAAAAATTTTTTGCGCGGAGCTTTCCGCGCCCAACCCACAAAAGGGAGGACATGAGTCCATGAACCAAGACGACCGCTACAGAACTACCAGCTGGGACGGCGGCGAGGTCGCCCGCCGGAGCGGGGAGCATCCCCGCAGAGACCCCGGTACCGCAGGGGACCGTCCGCCCCGGAGCGCCGGCGCGGATCAGGGCGCTTCCAGAAGCACCGCCCCCGCCAAAAAGAAGAAACGGCGGAAAAAGCGTACCAACCCCCTGCTGGCCATCCTCCTCTGGCTGGCTATCGTGGCCACCAGCTCCGCCATCTTCGCCGGGGTGGGCTGGATGCTGGCCAACGATTTTGCCGCCTTGAACAAGCCGCCTATGGAGACCAGCTTCCAGGTCACCGAGGACTTCATCACCGAGGTGACGCAGGAGAAGCAGGAGGACGGCTCCGTCAAGGAGGTCACCCACTACGATATGGAGAAGGTGGCCGCGGAGCTGAAGAAGGCGGGGCTCATCGAGTATGAGTGGTTCTTCCGCCTGTTCGCCTGGTTCTACCACGCGGAGACCAAGCTGAACACCGGCACCTTCACTCTGAACACGGAGATGGACTATATGGCCCTCATCCGCAGTATGCGCACCACCGGCGGCAAGACGGAGACGGTGGAGCTGACCATCCCCGAGGGCTACAGCGTCAAGCAGATCATCGAGCTGATGGCGGAGAACGGCGTGGGCACCGTGGAGAAGCTCACGGACACCGCCGCCAACTACAAGTTCGAGAACTACGTCTTTGTGGACAACGACAACCTGGGCGACGCCAGCCGTCTGGAGGGCTACCTGTTCCCGGATACCTACGAGTTCTACGTGGGCGCCCGGCCGGAGCTGGCTTTCAACTCCATGCTCAGCAACTTCAACAAGAAGGTCTACGGCAACGACGAGCTGGAGGAGCTGTACGAGGCCTCCGCCTATCCCTTCGAGGAGATCATCACCATCGCCTCCCTGATCGAGAAGGAGACCGACGGCTCCGACCGATCCAACATTTCCTCGGTCATCCGCAACCGTCTGGAAAACGAGGGGGAGACCGGGCATTTGCTCCAGATCGACGCCGCCCTGGTCTACGCCGCCGGACGGCCCATCACCCAGGCGGACTACACCTCTCTGGACAGTCCCTACAACCTCTACCAGCACACCGGACTGCCTCCTACGCCCATTTCCAACCCCGGCCTGGCCTCCATCAAGGCGGCTCTGAGCCCGGCGGAGACCAATTACTATTTCTATGTCCTGAACCCCGAGACCAAAAAGCACGTGTTCAGCGAGACCCTGAACCAGCACAACAAAGCGGTTGCCGAGGCGTCCGAGGCCGCTGCCAGGATTGCCGCCGCGGGCGAGGGGAACTAAGCGATATGGGGGAAAGAAAAAAGCCGGAGCTGCTGTGTCCTGTCGGGGACATGGAGCGGCTGCGGATGGCGGTACTCTACGGCGCGGACGCAGTGTACCTGGCGGGAGAGAGCTTCGGGATGCGCTCCTTCGCGGGGAATTTCTCCCGGGAAGAACTTCCGCAGGCTGTGGAATTTGCCCACAGCCGTGGAGTCCGGGTTCACGTGACGGTGAACACCATGCCCCGGAACGGGGAGGTGGAAAAGCTGCCGGAATGGCTGGAATTTCTGGACAGCGTGGGGGTGGATGCGCTGATTGCGGCGGATCTGGGGACCTTCACCCTGGCGGGGCGGTACGCCCCCCGGTGTGAGCGCCACGTCTCCACCCAGGTCAGCGTGGCAAACTATGCCGCCGCCCGGGCGTGGTACGACCTGGGGGCGAAGCGGGTCATCCTGGCCCGGGAGCTGAGTCTGGAGGAGATTCGGACAATCCGGTCCAAAACGCCGGAGGATCTGGAGCTGGAGGCCTTTGTTCACGGGGCCATGTGCGTGAGCTACAGCGGGCGGTGCCTGCTCTCGAACTATATGACCGGGCGGGACAGCAACCGGGGCGCCTGCGCCCAGCCCTGCCGCTATCAATACTACCTTATGGAGGAAAAACGGCCCGGGGAATATTTCCCTGTATTCGAGGACGGGGCGGGGACCTATATCATGAACTCCCGGGATATGTGCATGATCGATCACCTGGACGATCTGGCGGAGGCGGGCCTCAGCAGCCTGAAGATCGAGGGCCGGGCCAAGAGCGCCTACTATGCCGCCATTGTTACCGGCGCATACCGCCATGTCCTCGACGATGTCTGGGCGGGACGTCCCGCCGATCCCGTTTGGCGGGATGAGGTGGAGAAGGTCAGCCACCGGCATTACGCGGCGGGGTTCTACTATGGCCCGCCGGGACAGTATTATGAGAATGCCCGGTATATCCGTGAATGGCAGGTGGTGGCCCTGGTGACGGAATGCGCTCCCGACGGCACGGCCACACTGACGCTGCGCAACAAATTCCGGGAGGGGGACACGCTGGAGGCGGTGGGACCCAACCTGAAGCCCTTTGCCTTTCAGGCGGAGGCCATCGAGGACGGGGAAGGACTGCCGGTGACGGAGCCGAAGACACCCCGGATGGTTCTCAGGATGAAGCTCCCGCAGCAGGTCCCCGCCTGGAGCATCCTGCGCATTGAGCGGGATTTGTCGGCAAAATCGTGAGAAGTGTCCCCGGGCACAAAACAGAAAGGAGCGGCTCCCCTATGAAAAAGATAAAATTGCCATGGAAGATACTCCTTGGCGTAATGGCACTCCTGTTGGCAGCAGTCCTGGGCTATCTCATCTACGTCTTTGCCGCCTACTACAGGGTGGAGGACAACCAGACGCTCACCGTGGAAACGGCGGGGGATTCCGCCGGCGGGGCCGTCTCCGCCGGGGAGCTGTACCGCGCCGCCTCTTATAACATCGGCTTTGGAGCCTACAGCAACGACTACAGCTTCTTTATGGACGGAGGTAAGGAGAGCCGCGCCCGCTCGCCGGAGGCGGTCAGGGAAAATGTCACCGGCGCCATGGAAACGGTGAAGGCCATCGCTCCCAATTTCCTCTTCCTGCAGGAGGTGGATGTGGACGGGACCCGCAGCTACCATATCAACGAGCTGGACCTGGTGAGCGCGGCGCTGGAGGGGCTGTTCCAGAGCTGGACCTTTGCCCAGAACTATGACAGCCCCTATCTCTTCTGGCCCCTGCTGGAGCCCCACGGGGCCAACCGGGCGGGGCAGGCCACTTACGCGGCCTTCCCCATCACCTCGGCGGTACGCCGACAGCTGCCCATTGAGGACGGCTTCATGAAGCTGGTGGACTGTGACCGGTGCTACTCCGTCCAGCGTATCCCTATGGCGGACAGGGAGGGGGAGCTGGTGCTGTATAATCTGCACCTCTCAGCCTACACCTCCGACGGAGTTATCGCGGAGGAGCAGCTGGAGATGCTGTTTGCCAACATGCTGTCGGAGTATGAACAGGGCAACTATACCATTGCCGGAGGAGATTTCAACAAGGATCTGCTGGGCAATTCCTCGGAAATCTTCGGCGTGTCCGGTCCGGCCTATACCTGGGCTCAGCCCATTCCCGCCTCCCTGGTGCCGGAAGGGCTGTCCATGATCGCCCCCTTTGACGAGGAGAACCCCGCAGCCTCCTGCCGGAACGCGGACCGGCCCTACGGGCCGGATAATTACCGGGTTACAGTGGACGGATTCATTGTTTCCGCCAACGTGGAGGTCCGGAAGGCCCGGGTTTGGGAAACCGGCTTCCGGTGGAGCGATCATAATCCGGTGTATATAGACTTTATATTACAGTAGGTATACCTGCGTGGATTTTGCGCCGGTGGAAACAGTGAACCGGGCCGGGTGGAATCTGCGCCAGGCGAGGCGCCGTCCCAGCGCGGGCTGCCGTCCGGGCAGGGGCGGATTGGGATAAGATGCCTTCATAAACTGAGCGGACCATCCGGGCGGATGGCCCGCTTTTTTCCGGGACAAGGGACCGGGAACGACAAAATCCCCTCCGGGACAGGGATTATACTATAGTCAAAGCACTTGAAAAGAATCAAACGGATTCTTTTCGCGTCTGCGGCGCTGTATGCCGCAGGGGATCGCACGGCGGTCTCTGCTGAAGGCTTCACAGTCAACAGAAGCATGCGCAGCACACCGGCGGTACCTTGGACCGCCGGCTGGAAAAGCGTACGCTGCGCTTTCAAGTGCGCTGGCTATATGTCTCTCCAAAGGGGGTACGACCATGGTGGTTTATTTGGACAGTATTTTCCTGCTCAACAGCGCAGCTGATGCCGCGGCCCTGTATGCCACGGCCCGTCTCTCAGGTCTTCCGGCGGCCGGAAGACGGCTGGCGGCGGCTGCGCTGCTGGGGGGTACATATGGGGCGCTGTGCGCCCTGCCGGGATGGGGGATGCTCTCGTCCCTCCCGGCGCAGGCTTGTGCGGCGGCGGGGCTGGTACGGCTTGCCTTTGGGCGGCGTGAGGGATTCCTGCGGAGAGTGCTGCTGTTCTTTCTGCTCTCCTGCTCTCTGGCCGGGGCGCTGATGGCCGGAGCGAGGCTTCTGCGGGAGCGGGGCGGCGCTCTGGCAGGGCTGGACTGGCGGATCTTCCTCCTGGCGGGAGGCGGCTGCTTCCTGCTGCTCTCGGTGGTTTTCCGGGGCGGGGCGCGCCACAGCGCGGCGGGGCAGCTGCGCCGCTGCCGGATCTTCCGCCGGGGCCGGGAGGCGGAGCTGACCGCCCTGCTGGACACCGGCTGCACGCTCACGGACGGACTGTCCGGCGCGCCGGTACTTACGGTCCACTGGGCGGCGCTGGAATCTCTGTGGACACCGGAAGAGCGGGCCGTGCTTTCCCAGCTGGAAAGTGAGGGCGCCGCCCGCTGCCTGGAGCGGCTGGGGGGCGGTTTCCGGCTTCTTCCTTACCGGGCGGTGGGCGTCCGCAGCGGACTGCTGCTCTGCTTCAAGGCGGACCGGGCGGAGCTGGAGGGGCGGTCCCTAGGGGCTGTCACCGTGGCTCTCTCTCCCACTCCCGTGTCCGACGGCGGCGGCTACGCCGCCCTCTGGGGCGGAGAGGAAGGAAAGGAGGCGGAGAGCTATGCCGCGTAAAGCGCTGGCCCTGCTCCGCAGGCTGCTGGAAGGGCTGGGACTGTTTCGGCCCGGAAAGATTCAGTACATCGGAGGCAGCGATACTCTGCCCCCGCCCCTGAGCCGGGAGGAGGAGGCGGAGGTCCTGGCCCGCCTGGACGCCGGAGAGGAGGAGTCCCGGCAGATTCTCATTGAGCGCAACCTCAGGCTGGTGGTCTACATCGCCCGCCGCTTTGAGAACACGGGCATCAACATTGAGGATCTGATTTCTATTGGCACCATCGGCCTCATCAAGTCCGTCAATACCTACCGGACGGACAAGAACATCAAGCTGGCCACGTACGCCTCCCGGTGCATCGAAAATGAAATCCTCATGTATCTCCGGAAAAACGCCGCCCAGCGGGGAGAGGTCAGTCTGGACGAACCCCTCAACACCGATTGGGATGGAAATGAGCTGCTTCTCAGCGATGTTCTGGGAACAGACTCTGATACGGTCATGCGTCCTATCGAGGACGATGTGGACCGTCAGCTCCTTTCCGCGGCCATCGCCAAGCTGGAGGAGAGGGAGCGGGAGATCATCACCCTCCGCTTCGGCCTGGGCGGCGGCCGGGAGCAGACCCAGAAGGAGGTTGCCGACCGGCTGGGAATCTCCCAGTCTTATATTTCCCGATTGGAAAAGAGGATCATCAGCCGCTTAAAGAAGGAAATTTTGAAGATGAGCTGAAAAAACTCCGAAAGCACTGCTTTCGGAGTTTTCTGTGTGTTAAAAAAGCGGCACAGCCACTTTTTTAAGAAGGTCGGTCATTCGGCTGATGCCGAATGACCGACCCGGCCCAAAGGCCGCCCCGCTGCGCTCTGCGCCTCGGTTGTGCGCCTTAGGCGCACAATTCGACGATCGCTCCGCGCAAAGAGTTTTTCCAAGGTACATGTCCTTGGAAAAACGATTGGATTGTATTTGCCGCCTGCGGGCGGCAAACTCCTGCAGAGGGCTTTTTTGTTCTCTGCCGGTCTTTCAAAGAACGCACAGCGCCGTACGGATCATCCCACCGCCGCGCCAGACAGCGCAGCAAGATACCGCTCGTTTGCCTTCCCCCAGTCAATAAGAGAAAACCAATCCTCCACATAGGCTGCCTTGTCAAAGTGGTTCATAGGCAGATAGGCGTGTTCCCACATATCCAGAATGAGCAGAGGCGATACCGATGCCAGAGGCACCACGTCATTGTTCTCCGTGGTGGAGATATGTACGCCCCGGTCCCCCTCCGCCGCCAGCCAGACCCACCCGGAACCGATAATGCTCTCCGCCGCCTCTGTGAGCAGCTGCTGAAACCGGTCCATGGACCCGTAAGAGGCGGAGATGGCCTCCGTCAGGCGGTTGAAGGGCGGCGCGCCCGCCTTGCAGGCAATGCCGTCGAAAAACAGCTGGTGGTTGTATACTGCCCCGGCGGCGCTCTTCAGCCTGTTCAGCTGGGCGGCGGGCAGGTTAAAGTCCTCCGACACCAGCTGGCGCAGGCTCCGGTCCGTCAGCCGGTGGCGCACCACCAGCCGGTTCAGCTCGTAGACCGCTTCGGCGTAGTATTTGTCGTGATGGTAGTACAGCGTGTTGGCGTCGCACCGGGGGACCAGCCCGACGTAGCTGTAGGGCAGCTCGGACACCTCGAAGGGAAAGTATTGCTCCATACCGAACCTCCTTTGCGCATGGTATCCCAGTATATGAGCGGAAAGGAGGTCCGGTGCTGCCGTCAGGGCTGCTTGCCGATATAGGCCAAGATGCCGCCGTCCACATAGAGGACGTGGCCGTTGACGAAATTGGAAGCGTCGGAGGCCAGGAACACCGCCGGGCCCGCCAGATCCTCCGGGTCGCCCCAGCGGCCCGCCGGGGTCTTGGCGATGATGAACTGGTCGAAGGGATGACGGCTGCCGTCCGGCTGGCGCTCCCGGAGGGGCGCGGTCTGGGGGGTGGCAATGTAGCCGGGGCCAATGCCGTTGCACTGGATGTTGGCCGCGCCGTACTCGGAGCAGATGTTCCGGGTGAGCATCTTCAGTCCGCCCTTGGCGGCGGCGTAGGCGGAAACCGTCTCACGGCCCAGCTCGCTCATCATGGAGCAGATGTTGATGATCTTCCCGTGACCCTTCTTCAGCATCCCAGGGATGACGGCCTTGGCGCAGATGAAGGGGCCTACCAGGTCAATGTCCACCACCTGCCGGAATTCCTCCGCGCTCATCTCCGTCATGGGGATGCGGCGGATGATGCCCGCGTTGTTGAACAGGATGTCCACGCCGCCCAGATCGGCCTCGATCTTGGCGACCAGATCCTTCACCTGGACCTCGTCGGTGACGTCGGCGATGTAGCCCTTGGCGTCAACGCCATTGGCGGCGTAATCCGCCAGAGCCTTGCCCAGATGCTCCTGGCTGCGGCAGTTGAAGGCGATCTTCGCCCCCGCGTTCGCCAGGGCCTCCGCCATGGCGAAGCCGATGCCGTAGGCCCCGCCGGTCACCAGGGCGGTCTTGCCCTCCAGGGAAAACAATTTCTGCATATCCATACCGTTTTTCCTCACTTTCAGCGCAGTTCCGTGATGGGAATGTTGTCCATGTCGTCGAAGGCCTGGTTCTCGCCGCCCATGGCCCAGATGAAGGTATAGCTGCCCGTACCGCAGCCGCAGTGGATGGACCAGGAGGGGGAGATGACCGCCTCATAGTTCTGCATGACGATGTGCCGGGTCTCCTGGCCCTGGCCCATCATGTGAAAGACCACGTTGCCCTGGGGGATGTTGAAGTATGTGTAGATCTCCATCCGGCGCTCATGGGTGTGGGCGGGCATGGTGTTCCACACACTGCCGGGGGACAGTTGGGTGAGGCCCATGGACAGCTGGCAGGTGGGCAGTACATCCGGATGGATAAACTGGTTGATGACCCGGGCGTTGGCGGTCTCCGCCGCGCCGCAGGGGCGCTTGGCGGCGTCGTCAAATTTCAGCAGCCGGGTCTCGTAGCTTCGGTGGGCGGGGGCGGACACCAGATAGAACCGGGCGGGATCTTCGGCACTGTCGCTGGCGAAGACCACGTCCTTTGCCCCCATGGTGATATACAGGCAGTCCTCAAAGCCCAGATTGTGCTTCTCTCCGTCCACGGTGATGGAGCCGGGGCCGCCCAGGTTGAACACGCCGGCTTCCCGGCGCTCCAGGAAGAAGCTGGTGCCGAAGTTGGCCCACACATCGATGCCCTGGTCGATGGGGACCTCCTTGGTCACGGGCATGATGCCCAGCACCACCATGCGGTCCACATGGGAGTAGGTGGCCTTCACCTGGTCGGGCTGGTAGAGGTCCTCAATGAGGAACTCCTTCCGGAGCTCCTCGGTGGTGTAGCGCTTAACGTCGCTGGGGTTGGTGGAATAACGGATATCCATCTCATTACCATCCTTTTTTCATATTAAAACAGTTTTTTCTGGTTTTCACCACTTTGCCTCCCGGTCAGGACAGTGCATGTCTATCCGGGCGGCGCGCATCTCCACGTAGCAGCCGCACTGCATACAGGTGCCGGACTCCAGGCTCCCGCAGGCCTTGCAGGCCTGGAGCCGGGTTTCATAGACATCGTCGGGGGTGCGCTTTTTGGGCGGCATGGTCTTCCGGTAGAACTTCACGCTCTCGTAGTAGCTGTTTTCCCCGGTCATCTCCCGCAGGAGGCACCGGCGGCACCGGCTGGCCCCGCTCACGCGGGCTTTACCTGGAACGCCGCCACGCAGCAGGGAGGCAGGCTGGCCTTGAAGCCGTCCTCCGTCAGCCGGACGTCCTCCATCTGGACAGGCCGGACGTTTTCTGGTGCGTCGAAGGTGTTGTGTGCGCCCGCCGGACCGGCCAGCACCCGGCCCGTGACCTGCTCTATTCTGCCCAGACCGGCCAGCGCGCAGTCCAGCTCCGTTCCCCGGGCATCGTCCAGATTGGCGGCGGTGACCAGCACCGTGCCGTCCGGGGCCTGGCTGGCGGAGATGTGGAGTCCGGGGACCCGGTCCTCCCCGTCCGCACCGGTGAGGGAGGTCTCTACATAGCTCTCCAGCTGGCGGGCGTCCTGATGGTCCTTATACATCTCGAAGACGTGGTAGGTGGGGGTCAGCAGCATCCGGTCCCCCTCAGTGAGGACCATGGCCTGCAGCACGTTCACCAGCTGGGCAATGTTGGCCATCACCACAGTGTCGCAGTGGTCATTGAAGATGTTCAGGCTCACGGCGGCCACCAGCGCGTCCCGCATGGTGTTCTGCTGGTAGAGGAAGCCCGGATTGGTCCCCGGCTCCACGTCGAACCAGGTGCCCCACTCGTCCACGATCAGCCCCACCTTCCGGTCTCCCTGGTAGTGGCGGATGATCCGGGAGTGGTTCTCCACCAGCTCCTCCATGCGCAGGGCCTTCCGCAGAGTGGCGAAGTATTCTGCCCGGCTGAAATCCAGGGCGCTGCCCTTATGCTCCCAGACGTTGGGGACGGTGTAGTAGTGGAAGCTCACCGCGTCCACAAATCCGCCGGCGATCTCCATCAGCACGCGGGTCCAGTGGTAGTCATCCGCATTGGCCCCGGAGGCGATCCGGTAGGGCTGGCGGGTTTCATCATAGGCGCGGAGGTAGGTGGCGTACTGGCGGCACAGGTCGGCGTAGAACTGGGGACGCATATTGCCGCCGCAGCCCCAGGTCTCGTTGCCGATGCCCCAGTATTTTACGTGCCAGGGCTCCTCTCTGCCGTTGGCCCGGCGCAGGTCCGCCATGGGGGACTGCCCGCCCATGTTGCAGTACTCCACCCAGTCGGAAAACTCCTGGACTGTGCCGCTGCCCACGTTGCCGGAGAGGTAGGGCTCGCACCCCAGCTGGCGGCACAGCTCCAGAAACTCATGGGTGCCGAAGGAGTTGTCCTCCGTGACGCCGCCCCAGTTGGTGTTGACGATCTTTTTACGGCTCTCCCGGGGGCCGATGCCGTCCTGCCAGTGGTAGGTGTCGGCAAAGCAGCCGCCGGGCCAGCGCAGCACGGGGATACGCAAAGCCCGCAGGGCCTGGACCACGTCCGTGCGCATCCCGTTTTCGTTGGGGATGCCGGAGCCCTCGCCCACGTAGACGCCGTTGTAGATGCAGCGCCCCAGGTGTTCCGCGAATTGGCCGTAAATATTCCGGTTGATGACGCCTTTGGACCGGTTGGCGTTGATGACTGCCTTTGACATAGTGGTTTCTCCTTGTTTTCTGTTTTGAGTTTCCGCTTACAGAACCAGCTCGGCGTTCAGCATCTGGTTCCGCTTGCGGTATTGGGACGGCGACATGCCGATGTGCTTTTGGAAAACGCGGTTGAACTGGGAAAAGCTGGCGAAGCCGCAGGACAGGGCCGCCTCGGTGATGGGAATGCGGGTATTGATGAGCAGGGACTGGATATTCCGTACCCGGGTCATCTGGATGTAGTCCGTGAGGGTGAAGCCGGTGACGTCCTTGAACTGGTGGGAGAGATAACAGCTGCTGATGTAGAATTTCTGGGACAGGGTGTCCAGGGAGAGGTCCTCGGAGTAATGGGCGTGGATATAGCTGGTGACGGAGTAGATCTTTTTCTCCATGGGGGACATTTCGGATTTGTTGGTGTACTGGTTGCGCCCCTGATTCAGGAACAGCAGGGTCAGAAATTCCGTGAATTTCAGGTGAATAATCAGATCCCGCATGGAGTCCGTTTTAGGCGCCAGGAGAAAGATGTCGTTGAGCTTGCTGAACATCTTTTTCTGAAGGTCCGCGTCGAAACGGAAGATGGGGACTTCCCGGTGGAAGATACCCAGCAGGCGCTCGTACTCGTTGGACAGGCCCGTCACATTCCGCGGAAGGTTGAACTGAATAATCAGCCGCTTGCAGGGATCTCCCGGCGGGTACTGGGACCGGTGGAGTACATTGGGCGGGATGCCGATGATGTCAAAGGTCTCCATGTCGTAGGGCTTGCCCTCCAGGATATGCCTGGTATTGGGCCCCATCATGACGCACAGCTCATAAAAGGTGTGGAAGTGCTGGAACTGCATGTTCTTGTCTTCCGTACGCACATCGTAATCAAAGAAGTAGAACAGGGTGTCGTTCTCCCCGTTGACACGGATGAAATATCTGTCCTGATACAGAAATAGATTATGTAAGAGCATGGGCCGTCATCCCTCTTCCAGGCGGAAGTCCAGGCAGTCCTCGCAGCAGCATGGGGCGTCCTGCGGAAGGCCCATTGTTCCGTCCTCATGGAAAGCGCAGTTCCGGAAGACGGTACGGGAGGCGTTCTTCGCGTATACCCAGCAGGATTTTTTTTCCGTGCAGGCCGGTCCGGCGCAGGGGCGCAGGTCGTGGAGGCCCGTCTCGTAGTCCGTGGCCCGGCGCAGGCGGAGGGACACGCCGTCAAAGGTGACGCCGGAGATCCCGCCGGGCTCCTCCGCGTACAGCAGGATGCCGTTCTCGGCGGTGCAGAAGATGTTGCCGAAGCGTATATCCCGGACGGCTCCCGGCTCCGTCTCCTCCCCGCGCCGGAGGACCGTGATGGCAATGGGCTCCCCGTTTCCCCAAAACACGTCCGGGTGAAACAGGCGGGTCTCAATAGTGAGGTTTTGAAAGATCACGTTCTCAACGTGCCCCCGGTCCCGGAGCTGGAGGGAGATGCCCCGGTTGGAGCGGCTGATGACGCAGTTTTCTACGATGATATTGCGGAAGCTGTCCTCGCTTTCGCTGCCGAATTTGATGGCGGCACTGGTGGAGGTCAGTGTGCAGTTGGTTACGGTGATGTTTTCGCAGGGACCGTACTGCATGGCGTGGGCGGTGTTCTTGAAGACGATGCAGTCGTCGGCGCATTCTATGTGGCAGTTGGCGATGCGTACGTTCTGGCAGTGGTCGGGGTCGATGCCGTCGCAGTTGGCCATCCGCAGATTATTGAGGATGCGGATGCCGTCGATGAGTACATCCCGGCAGCCCACCATGTGGACGGTCCAGAAAGCGCTGGCGGAGAGCGTGGCCTCCCGGATGGTCAGGCGGGAGACATTCTCCAGGAACAGCAGGGGAGCCCGGGGGTAAAAGGAGCCCTCAATGTGCCACCTGGTAGCCTCGCCGTAGAAAACCTCCTCGTTGCCGTCGATCCGGCCCAGGCCGGTGATGGCCAGATCCTCGCAGTCTCTGGCGTAGAGAAAATAATGGGTGGGCTTCCCGGCATACGTGCAGTTTTCATAGGAGGGCACTGCCATTTTCTCCGGAGCGTTTCCGCCGAAAAGCAGGTAGTCCGTGAGGTGGCTGCTGCCCTTCAATACCGCCCCCATCTCCAGGTGGAACTCGACATGGGAGCGGAGTACCAGAGCCCCGCTGCGGAAGGTCCGCCCGCCGGGCAGGACCACCCGGCCGCCTCCCGCCGAGGCGCAGGTGTCGATGGCCGCCTGGATGGCGGCGGTGTCGCTGTCCGTTCCGTTTCCCAGTGCGCCGAAATCCAGTACGCTGCAGTCCATTCTGGCATTCCTCCCTGTGAATTCGCTGTCGCATTTCAGGAGTATTTTAGCACGGGCGGCGGCGAATAGCAAGCACAATATTGCGTTCCTTTCGGCCTAAAATGATGTTGTTGACTATTTTGACCAAAAATAACCGGTTTGGACTGTGCAAAACCAACATAAAAGCGGTTTCTCAAAAAAAAAGAAAGCAAAAAATGCAATATACCAAAAGAAAAAAGACAATTTATGCGTAGTAACCGTCGGAAATCATCAGTATGATAAAAACATCCCACCTAGCCGATTGGATTTGTTGGGCAAAACAACTATATGGGAGGACACTATGGTAAAGTTCAAAAAGTGGATGTCACTCGCACTTGCAATCGTTATGTGTATCGGACTGCTGGCCGCCTGCGGCGGGGACAACACGACCCCCGACACCCAGACCCCCGGTACCACCGCCCCTGACACGAACCCCGGCGATACCCCCGATCCCGCGCCGGATACCCCGGAGCCCCCCGCAGCCGAGGGTTATTCCGAGTCCCCCTTTATTACTGCTCTGGGCAGCTACGGCGCGGTGGAGGACCGCCTCCCCGCTGCTGACGACATCATGGTCGAAACCGTCAACGCCGCTGGCGAGCCCCTGGAGATCGGCGTCTTCGGCGGCGAGCTGAAGCGTAGCGCCGGCGGCGGCAACTGGGATGCCGGCAAGCCCATCGAGGAGGGCCTGTTCCGCTTCAACACCCATGCCGAGATCGAGCCCAACGTGGCCAAGAGCTACGAGGTCAACGATGACGCCACCGTCTACACCATCCACCTCCGCGAGGGGATGAAGTGGTCCGACGGCGAGCCCTTCACCGCTGAGGACTGCGTATGGTTCTACAACGTGGTCTGCCTCAACAAGCTGGACAGCAAGGGTGTGCGCAACTGCCACAAGGACGCCAACGGCGATCCCGCCGAGGTGGAGAAGGTGGACGACACCACCTTTACCGTTACCTTCGGCACCCCCAAGTACGACTTCATCGAGGCCCTGACCGTGGATCTGAAGTGGCACTATGCCCCCAAGCACATCTTTGAGGAGATGTGCCAGAAGATTCTGGACGGCGACGAGGCCGGCGCCATCGCCATGGGCAAGGAGCTGACCGGCGTGGAGTTCTCCGACACCGGCGCTCTGGGCAAGGAGACCCTGTACTACTTCTGGAACTACTCCGGCATCCCCACCCTGAACCCCTACGTGCTGTCCACCGAGGAGGGCAAGAACAATATCAAGGGCGAGTACTATGAGTTCGTCCGCAATCCCTACTACTGGAAGACCGACGCCAACGGACAGCAGCTGCCCTACATGGACAAGATCGTCTACACCACCGTGCAGAATGTGGACCAGACCCTGATGCTCCTGCTGGACGGCACCGTGGACTACCAGACCATCGCCGTACAGGACGCGCCCACCGTTCTGGAGGCCGAGCAGACCTCCGGCACCAAGATCAACCTGTATGAGTGGTCCGGCGTGGACTGGGGCAGCCCCGCCCACCAGCTCCATCTGAACCTGGGCATCGCCGACGAGAACAAGAACGCCCTGTTTAACAACGCCGACTTCCGCCAGGCCATGTCCATCTGCGTGGACCGCGAGGCGCTGGCCTCCGCCCTGACCGACGGCTGGCAGGAAGGCGGTCAGGCCGCTCCTCAGGAGGGCACCCTGGGCTACAGCGAGGAGTGGTCCAAGAAGTGGACCGAGTATGATGTAGAGAAGGCAAAGACCCTCTTTGAGAGCGCTGGTCTGGTTATGGGCAGCGATGGCTTCTATGACTTCGCCGATGGCTCCGACTTCGAGCTGAACATCGTCTCCGTGGCTGAGCTGAACGCCGCCGAGACCTTCTCCCTGCTGGACACCTATTACCGCGCCGCGGGCATCAAGTGCAACTTCCGCGACTATGACCGCAGCTACATCGACAACGAGCTGATGGCCGGCTCCCTGGAGTGCATGCTCTACCCCGTTACCCCCATCGGCGACATTTCCATCGCCCTGAAGCCCAACTCCATGGTTCCCGGCTATGCCACCAACGTGGCCTGGTATGGTTCCATAAAGGAGGATACCGCTACCGGCGATCTGCTGGAGCTGATTAACCTGAAGAAGGAGCTGGATCAGACCGCCGACGCCGACGCCCGCAATGAGATTGTTGCGAAGATGCTGAAGCTCCACGAGGAGAACCAGTGGACCATCGGCTACGTGGCCGCCACTCCCACTATCCACGCCGTCAATGCCCGTATCCACAACTTCCCCAACGGCCTGGTGTGGTCCGATATCTACCGCGACATGGGCATTGCCCGCTGCCAGTGCTGGTATATCCAGGAGTAAGAACCTGTAATGCGTTCCAACACATAACCTGAACTCTCCGGGACGGGGCCGCGCGCGGTCCTGTCCCCGGGGGTCCCCGGCAAATATTCGCGCATCATCAAACTGACGCGGGAGGCCGCTTCTCTTTCTTGGATAGGGGGCGCCTCCCGCTTCGTTTTGGAGCCTGTTCGACATCTCAGGCCGCGGGTGGGAAGGTGCTGAACGGCGCCGGCAGGTCCCAATGATTTAACCGAAAGGACGTGCGGAAATGCTCAAATATATAGGCAAACGGCTCCTTCTGTTTATACCGACCATTTTCATCATCTCCGTGGTGATCTTCTTCATCATCCAGCTGCCCCCCGGAGACTACGCCACCTCCTACGCCGCCGCCATGGCGGCAGAGGGTGAGATCATGACCCCCGAGCAGATCCAGGAGCTGCGGATGCAGTTCGGACTGGATAAGCCCTGGTACATCCAGTATTTCAACTGGATGGCGGATATTATCACCAAGGGCGACTTTGGCTACTCCTTTGAATACGGGCGGGCCGTCTGGGACGTCATCGCCCAGTATCTGCCCCTGACCCTGGGCATCTCCTTCGTGATCCTGGTCTTCCAGTACGCGGTGAGCCTGCCCATCGGCATCTACTGCGCCAACCACCAGTACTCCGTGGGGGACTATATCTGGTCCTTCATCGGCTTCATCGGCACGGCCACCCCCAACTTCCTGCTGGCCATCCTGGTCATGTACTTCATCTATGTGAAAACAGGCACCATGTACCTGGGGCTCTTCAGCACGGAGATGCTCCAGAACGGCATGCGGCCCGAGTACATCCCGGAATTTCTGGGCCGGTGCCTGATTCCCATCCTGGTCATCGGAACCTCCGGCACCTGCAGCATCATCCGTACTGTCCGCGCACAGATGCTGGATGAGCAGGCCCGGCAGTACACACTCACCGCCCGGGCCAAGGGCTGCTCTGAGGCCACTATCACCTACAAATACTGCCTGCGGGCAGCCATGAACCCGGTGGTGTCCGGCCTCTCCGGCGCGCTGCGGACCATCTTCTCCGGCTCCACCGTGTCGGCCATCGTTATGAACATGGCCATTCTGGGGCCTGTGCTGCTGACGGCCCTGAAATCCCAGGACATGTATCTGGCGGGCACCATCGTCCTGGTCCAGGCCATCCTGGTAGTTGTGGGCACGCTCCTCAGCGATATCGCCCTGGCCTGGCTGGATCCCCGGATCCGGTTCTCGGAAAGGAGTTGATCTCATGGCTGTTTTTAAGAAAAAGAAGCCTCAGAATGATGAATCCCGCTACATGGCTTCCCAGTGGAAGCTGATGTGGATCAAGCTGAAA
>Ga0224747_10051_pt1 | contig 18894 bp, 5 predicted proteins | sample LIM_F_Water_Pos_FD_182999 | JGI IMG/M metagenome (GOLD analysis project Ga0224747, IMG submission 182999) | Enriched cells from gastrointestinal tract of the lab mouse from Pacific Northwest National Laboratory (PNNL), Richland, Washington... | ecosystem: Host-associated > Mammals > Digestive... | reverse complement strand
GGGATTCTCTCCAATGATGGTAAAATTGTCAAATATCCTACGGCAGAAGAGGGAGACAAGACGGTGACTTTGACCGCGAGTGCAAGCTATGCGGGAGAAGAAGCAGTGACAAAAACCTTTACAGTAACCGTAAAAGCGCTGGCGGAAGGACAGGACCCGTCTTTACTGCTGGATTTAAAATTTGATGAAGGCAATACCAGCGACACTTCCATTTATGAACATCCGGTAAAAGTCAAAGAAGATGGAACGGTGGAGTACCCGGCGGGCGTCAAAGGAAAGGCAGTGACTTTAAAGGGAGCAGATTCCTGGCTGGAACTGGGAACCAGCGGTATGCTCTGTCCCAGTAAAATGTCGCTTTCTTTCTGGCTCAATCCGGCAGATAACTTAACTGGCGAACAGATTATCGCTTGGCATAAAGATCTATATAATGGTGACGGATGGTATCTGAGAACGGCGGAAGGAGAACCTCTGGGGCTGTCCGTAGGGCCGGGGGGAGGCCAGCCATATTTTATCAAAGTGGAAGGCGACAGAAATGAATTCTTCCCCAAGGGAGAGTGGACGCATGTGGTTGTGACGTATGACAGTGATACCAAAGAGGCTGCAGTATACCGAAATGGGCTCCCTCAGAAAACAAGCATAGGATATCCGACAGGAGGAACTGCCACCGGAGTCATTGGGCCGTGTGAAGGCGTAATGAAATATATCGGGCGCAATGGAGGATATAATACCGCACATTTGAGCGCTTCCCTGGATGAGTACCGCCTTTACGACAGAGTGTTTGATATTGAAGAGGTCATTAGCGTTTATGAGGAAAGCGGCAGAAAGTTTGATAAAAAAGCAGTGGCGCAAAGCGATTTAGATTTACTGTCGCTGGTGAACAGTACCATTAAAGATATCAGTCTTCCATTAAAAGGGGAAAAGGGTTCTGTGATTACCTGGCAATCTTCGAAGCCTGAGGTTCTAACGGATAAAGGAGAAGTAAAAAAACGTCCGGGATTAGGAGAGCAGGATGACACTGTGACCCTGACGGCAAGTGCAAGCTACTTAAATGGCGAAGCCGCAGTCAGAGAATTCACTGTGACGATAAAGGCTTACACAGAAGATGAAAATCCTAATCTGCTGTTGGATTTGAATTTTGACGCGGGTGATTTGAAGGACAGTTCTGTGTATGAAAATTTGGTTAAGGCAAATGGAACTCTTGCTTATCCAGACGGTATTCAGGGAAAAGCGGTGTCGTTGAATGGAACGGATTCCTGGCTGAATCTGGGAACCAATGGAATGCTCTCCCCCAGCAAATTATCTCTTGCCTTCTGGATAAAACCCAATGCAGATATGGGAACGGGAGAACAAGTGATTGCATGGAGTAAAAAAGCATTTAACAGTGATGGATATTATCTCACTACCAACAGTAAAGAACCGCTTGGCTTATCTGTAGGACCGGCATCTGGCGGAAGCAATGACCAGCCATATTTTATCAAAGTGGATGGCGACAGAAATGAATTCTTCCCCGTAGGAGAATGGACACATGTGCTTGTGACGTATGACAGCGATACGAAAGAAGCAGCGATATACAAGAACGGAATTCCCCAGAAAACAAGTGTGAAATATGAAATCTCGAAAACAGCTACCGGAGTGATTGGCGCATGTGAGGGAGATGAGAAATCGATCGGATATAATGGACCGAATTATCAGGGAGCGTATCTGAACGCGTCTCTGGACGGATACCGCCTGTATGATATGGTTCTCGGATTAGAAGAAGCAATTGAAGTTTACGAAGAAACCAGCGGACGCACATTTGACAAGAAAGCAGTAGCCCAGAGTGATATAGGCGCGTTACGTATTCCAGAGGTGATAACCAGTAAGAAGATTGATCTTCCGCTGAAAGGAGCATCCAGTTCTGTTATTACCTGGAAATCCTCTGATACGGCGGTGATCTCACCGGATGACGGTGTAGGCGTAGTGACCCGTCCAGAAGCAGGGCAGCCGGATAAGACAGTAAAATTGACGGCAACAGTAGCTTTTGCAGGCGGGGAAGCGGTGACAAAAGAATTCCCTGTGACAGTCAAAGCAATTGCAGAAAAAAATTTAGATGGAATCCTCGACTGCGGCATTGAAAATGTTGTTCTGGCAGACGATTATCTGCTGAATGCAGCGCAGAAGGAAAATGATTATCTGCTGAGTTTAAGCTCTAAGAAATTTCTGTATGAGTTCTACCGGGTATCTGGTCTGACCCCTCCTGTCTCAGAAGGTTATCAGGGCTGGGAGAGAAGCAACGGCACCAATTTCCGGGGACATACCTTTGGGCATTATATGTCTGCGCTCTCTCAGGCGTATAAGGGCGCAAAAGAGGAACAGACAAAGACGGCGCTTCTTACACAGATCAGGGATGCAGTGGAAGGTTTGAAAGTCTGTCAGGACGCCTATGCTGCGGCGCATCCGGAAAGCGCAGGCTATGTATCAGCGTTCCGCGAAAGCATTTTGAACAAAACCGACGGAACAGGAAACAGTGACGAAAATGTAATTGTGCCCTGGTACAATCTGCACAAAGTTCTGGCAGGGCTCATAGATATCTATACTTTTGTGGATGATAAGGAACTCGCCGAGGGAGCTCTTGAGATTGCAGAAGGTTTCAGCGAGTATGTCTACAAACGATGCAGCAGGCTGACAGATAATACGGTAATGCTTCGCACGGAATACGGCGGTATGAACGAGGCTCTGTATGAGATTTATGATATTACCGGAAACGAACACTATAAGATAGCCGCACAGTATTTTGATGAGGTGTCTTTGTTCAATGAACTTGCGGCAGGGAATGATGTGCTCAGCGGAAAACATGCCAATACTACGATACCAAAGTTCATCGGCGCATTGAAACGGTATACGGTGATGAAAGACAATGAGGATTATTATGAGGCTCTCTCCGAAACAGAAAAAACGGAGCTGGAGAAATACAAGACAGCGGCGGAGAAATTCTGGGATATTGTCATTGAACATCATACGTATGTAACGGGCGGAAACAGCCAGTCAGAGCATTTCCATGATGCAGATAAGCTTTATTACGACGCTACGAAATCAGCGTATGACGGTTCCACGACCTGCGAGACATGTAACACTTATAATATGCTGAAATTATCCAGAGAGCTGTATAAACTGACAAAAGATAAGAAGTATATGGACTATTATGAGAATACGTATATCAATGCCATCCTCTCCTCCCAGAATCCGGAGACAGGAACGACCATGTATTTTCAGCCTATGGCGCCTGGCTATAATAAAGTCTTTAACCGTCCATTCGATGAATTCTGGTGCTGTACCGGAACTGGAATGGAAAATTTCTCCAAACTTGGGGACACCATGTATTTTACAGAAAAGTCAGATGTCTATGTAAATATGTATTTCAGCAATACCTTTACATTTGCAGAGCAGAATCTTAAGCTGACCCAGACTGCTCATATACCCAATGAAGATAAAGTGACTGTAAAAATAGCTGCTGTTAATGGAACAGAAGTAGCAGCAGGCACGAATATCAAATTCCGTATTCCGGACTGGACAGCAGGCGAAGCTTCCATTCTGGTTAACGGAGTACAAAAGGAGATCACACAGGCAGAGAAGAGCAGCGGATATGCAGTAGTTTCTGAAGTTCAGGCAGGAGATACCATAGAACTTACCTTCCCGATGGAAGTAAAAGCGTATGGAACACAGGACAATGAAGATTTTATGGCATTCCGTTATGGTCCGGTTGCTTTGAGCGCAGCGCTTGGAACCAGCAATATGGATGCATATAGCGCAAACGGAATTCTGGTGCGTGTGGGTACTATGGACACCACCTGCCAGTCTGTGATCACTGTTCAGAATATGACGGTGCAGGAGTGGAAAAATAATGTTAAGGAAAATCTGGTTCGGATTGCTGACAGCGAGGATGGAAAAGTACAGTTCCAGTTAAAGAATACAGATTCTCCGGATCTGATTTATACACCGCATTTTATGCGGTACAAGGAACGTTACGGTTTGTATATGACCTTTGAAGTAGCAGGTTCTGAGGCAAGCCAGAAACGTATTCTGGAGAAGAAGCAAATGCTCCGTGAGGAGGAGATGTCAATTGAAACATTGACCAATTTTGATGAAAATAACTCTGAGTTAGCGAAGAACCTCGAGTATGAAAGTTCCAGCGTAGGTAATTTTAACGGACGTCTCTACCGGGATGCTCAGAAAACAGGCTGGTTCAGCTATGACTTGCGGATCAATCCTCAGGCAGAGCACAATTATCTCAAATGTACCTGGTTTTCAGGAGACAAAGGCAGAAGTTTCGATCTCTGCATCAACGGAGAGAAACTGCAGGGCGTTACAATCAATGATGCAGCAGGTGAGAAAGTATTCTATACCGACACAATTGAAATTCCGGCGAAATATTGGAGCGATCCGCAATACAAGAAAGATTCTGCGGGAGAATTTGTACTGGATGAAAAAGGCGAGAAAATTCCTGTGATTACGGTAAAATTGCAGGGTAATGGCAGCTCTTATGTAGGAGGTTTGTTCGGCATTGCCACTACGGATACCACGAAGTACAGCGATAACCCGAACTTGTCAGCACTAAGTTTTGACAAAGGAACGCTTTCGCCTGCATTTACAGGAGAGACGAAGAACTATACACTGAAGGTTCCAAAAGACACGGCGTCTGTCTATATGAAGGTATCTCCGAATACCCCCAGTGGATTGATCCGCATCGGTGAGACGCTGATTGACGATGCCAGTGAACAGCTTATTACCTTGACAGGCGAGACAACGAATGTGTCCCTGACTGCAGCTGCGCAGGATCATGAGACGACAGCAGAGTATACGATTGCTATTGTAAAAGGAACAGGAACTACAGAAGCAGAGCAGATTCAGGAAGAAAAGAACAAACTTGATGCAGAAATCAGCAAAGCGCCTAAGCAGGAGGATGAGGATAAGTATACGGAAGAAAGCTGGAAGATATACATCGATGCGCTTGCAGAAGCGAACCGTGTAAAAGAAGATCCACAAGCAACACTGCAGCAGGTCAGGGACGCTCTTGATGCCCTAAAGGCAGCGATTGATGGATTGGAGAAAAAAACAGTCCAGCCAGGACCGGGAGATGCAGACAAGAACGGGCTTGCAGCCGCAATTAATGAAGCGAATCAATATAAGGACGAGGATACATATACAGAAGAAAGCTGGAAGAAACTTTGTGATGCCCTGACTGAGGCAATCAGAGTCAATGACGATGCACAAGCAAGCCAGACACAGGTAGACCAGGCATTGTCAGACCTGCGTGCAGCGATTGATGGATTGGAGAAGAAACCGACGCAGGCAGGACCGGGAGAGGCAGATAAGAAAGAACTGGCAGCGGCGATCAATGAAGCAAACCAGTATACGGACAAAGATAAATATACTGAGGATAGCTGGAAGAAATTCAGCGAAGCTTTGGAAGAAGCCGTTAAAGTAAACAATCAGGAAGAGGCAACGCAAGAACAGGTAGACAAAGCTGCTGCCGACCTGCGGGCGGCTATTTCGGGACTGACAGAAAAGAATAACGCAGGGAATGAGCCAGTGAAAACCGATTTTACTGTTTTAAATAAGACCATTGCCACTGCGAAGGCGCTTAAGGCGTCCGACTATACGACGGCAAGTTATAATGCGTTGAAGGCAGCATTAAGCAAAGCGGAACAGACTGCAAAAGATGCTAACGCAACGCAGGCCCAGGTAAATGCCGCAGATACGGCATTGAAACTTGCGATCAACAGACTGGTGAAACTGAAAACGGTATCTACCAAAGCATTGACCATGGGACTGAAAGAAAAATATTGAAGAGGCCAAACTCCTTCTTCCTCCGCTTCATCAGAAAACTGTTGGTATAGAATAAAAAGATTACTGCAAAAATTCCGATTACTCCGCAGCCCAGCCCCAGAATAGCTGCCAGATCGCCGCTTCCTGGCATTTCCTTAATCCCTTCATCTCGGGAGATCGCCATCAGAATATAATACATTGCGCTGGTACCGATTACTGCCAATACATAAGGCAGATACAGACTGCCGTTTTTCTTTAAATTACTAAAAGCAAGTCTTCCATAAAAAAATCTATTCATGTTTTCCACCACCTGTCGTAATTACTGTAAGGGTATCAGAAATCTTCTGATACATTTCCTCATCGCTGCTGGATCCTTTATAAATCTGATGGAAAACCTGGCCATCTTTGATAAACAGAACCCTTTTGGCGCAGCTCGCTGCCTTTATGGAGTGTGTTACCATCAAAATTGTCTGCCCTTCCTGATTGATACCCTGAAACATAGACAATAGGCTTTCCGCCGCTTTGGAATCCAGAGCCCCGGTAGGCTCATCCGCGAGAATGATCTGGGGATTGGTAATCAATGCACGTGCCACTGCTGCGCGCTGTTTCTGTCCCCCGGAAACTTCATAAGGATATTTGCCAAGGATTTCATTGATTCCCAGCTTTCCGGCAATCGGCATTAAGCGAGTGCGCATTTCATTGTATCCTTTTCCGGCAAGGACCAGGGGAAGAAAAATATTATCCTGAAGACTGAACGTATCCAACAGATTAAAATCCTGAAAGACAAACCCCAAATTCTGCCGCCGAAATGCGGATAACTCCCGCTCACGGATTGCAGAAAGGTTCTTTCCATTCAGCAGTACCTGCCCCGCAGTTGCTTTATCCAAAGCCGCCAGAATATTCAGCAAAGTCGTCTTTCCTGATCCAGACTCTCCCATAATTGCCACATACTCTCCTTTTTCCACAGAAAATGTCACATCGGACAACGCCTGCACCTGGTTTCCTCCAAATCGTGTGGTATATACTTTTTTTACATTATTTACTTCCAATATTGCCATAATATCCTCCTTTTTCACTGCCTCTGTCTGCCGCAGGAAACGCCTGATCCAACATATCATAAACAGCTCTGATTTTCAACAAACAGACAGGGCAAATTCTGTTTCTGAAAATAGTATACCGAAACAAAAATTGCCCTGCCTTAACTTTGGCTTACATTTTTTCGTTTTTTCTTACGATTTTGTAAGGTTTGAGGATTTAGATTTTCTTTGTGGGCGCCCGCAAAAGGCTGCAAACAGCAGGGGCAGAATAAGTTAGAAAATATGTCAGTGGGGTTTATTTTCTCATAGATTTATAAAGTTTTTTGTTTTACGTCTATAGTCAATCTGCAAAAAAGCATCTGCCGCTTTCCTTTGCGTTCCCGACGATCATTTCTGCCTGTTCCTGTACTGGCGTTTTCCCATAAAAACCGTATAATCTGCCATTTGTGGCTTCTCCTTTCATCTGTTTTCGGGTACCAAAAAAGAGCCTGTTTTTCGGCTGGCTCCAAAACCATATTTAGGGGGCAGTATTCTTAGGCATAATATTATTGCTCTGCTTCAACACCTTTTACCAGCCCTAGGGAAACAAGTATACTGAACATATCTTTAATTACGCACATATACGAAATATCAGCGTAACGGTGATTGCTGGATAACGTACATGCCACATAATCATTTATCACCTTTTTCTGCCCTTTGGTTAAGCCCAGGTTTTTATACCGTTCTTCCAGTTCCGCTTCATCCTGCGGTCATTGAGATAGATTTTGTCTGCCGAGGCTAATTCATCCCTGCTCCTGTCCATGAAGTTCCCCATGTCTTTTTTAAGTAGGTCTTCAATCCGTTTATTCATTTTCGTCTCCTTCCTAATATTATATTTCAAAAAATGCACCCGAATCTTTTTTACAAAATGGAAAAACATCTCTGAGATAGAAAAATAGATTGCCCGATGGCATAGGGTATGTTATAATCCGGAAATGGAGTAATCGTGTTTCAAGGTGGTAGCCTCCCTAACTTCACAGAAGAAGAGAGGTGTGCATATGAGTACATACGAAGTTTTAAGCCTGTTAATTTTAGGTGGTACGTTTCTCATTGCATTGCTTTCCTATATTGATAGGAACAACAAGCGAAAATAAATAAGCCTACCTTGTCACTTGACCGGTTACAGGTAGGCTTATAGTCTATAGTGGAGGTCAACCACTTTGTGGATGATTGCTCCTTTTCTATAATATAACATTTCTGAATCTGAAAATCAACCTAATTTTTTCTGAATATCCCATAAAAGATATAGTTAATAGAATTCGTCTTAATGTGTTCAAATGGAATGTGTAAATAACGGGTATCTATAGTTTTACTACGCAATTTACTACTTTAGACAGGGAATATTCGGGCTGTTTTAAACGGATTCATGACGCAAATATCAATAACAAAATCCTCACAAGCCGCATAGAATGAGGGTTTGAGATGATTTAAAAACTTTTAATAAGATACTGGAAAAATCAGTTAAAATTTATATAAATATACACCTATTTTCACTTTAATTACATCATTTATTATGGCTTGCTGATTTTCTGTTTCCAAAATGTTGCCACATATCAAATATAACATTTTTTCCTCAAAATTCAACCTTTTTTTCCAAAATGACTTTATGCTATATCACCGTTTTCTAAATATTCCCTTATTAGAATATCCTGTTTATCGCTTTCATATGAATTTTTTTCCTCTTTAAGATATTCCCTATGTTCAACAAAATCCACCCCTTTAAGAGATGTAATTAAATCACTTAAAAAATCAATCTTTTTTTCAATAAGAGGCACTTTACTGCCGCTCCAAGATGAAGAATTAGCAAACAAAGGTATAGATTTAAATACCTCAATATCTTTTGTATAATTCATCAATTCCAACAAAAACTCTATCCTGTCTGATTCAAAAAATGTTGCAATAACATTAAAGACCATTTTGAGGTTATTGCTATTTCCAATATTTTTTTCAATATAATCTTTTATCCATTCTTTTTTGCGCTCCTTTATAAATTCTGAAGTTTCTTTGCTATTAACAAAAATCGCTGCGCCCTCATCTTTTACCATAAACCCAAAGCAGTCGCTCAACATATTCTCATATGCAATTTGAATTAGTTCTTGATAATTATCCATCTCCCAAATATTTTCAAATACTTTATGCTCATAAGATGTTCTGTGTATATTCCCATGAAGTTTTTGTGTAATTTCTCTCCAAAAAGAATTCTTTCTTTTAACAATTTCTATTAAAAGCTTTCCATTATAATCAAAATGCTCTCCCAAAGCAAGAAGATATAAACTTCCTAACAACTCCCATTCATCTAAAAACAAGTCCAATATTATTTGAATTGTTGACTCCTGACGAGCAAAATCAAAGAATTTTGCAATATGATAACTATTTTTAGGTGGATATTCCATGATAATTTCTGATACTTTTCTTACAATTTTTTCATCATATTCCCTATATCTCTCCAAGCATAATATAGAAGGAAAATCAGGCGTTCCTAAAGAAGCCTCTCGTTTCATAAAAGTTAGAAATTCCTTTGCCAATTCTTTATTGAGCATTTCTTTCGGTGCAGTTTCCCAAATAGCACTTTCCCAATTATGCTTATATGAAAATTCTTTTTCCTCAATGATTTTTTTCGTTTGTTCAATTCCAAAATCCATTAATAGCTTGTTTATAATCCTATCGGCATTATATCCATAAGGAGCTTGATATCGAAGATAAATGTTTACAACATCTAAATATACTTCTGGTTCGGACTCTAAGATTAGAAAAATTATATCTATGCCCGATTTCAATGCCCAGTCCTCTTTATCTTTATTTTCCTCACATATCTTACACATTTTAAATAAATGTGCATAATCATCTAACCTATAGTCTTTAATCAGTTCTTCAATTTTACTTTTTCTCTCCGCTTCATCCTCCTCCCATGTTTTTCCCTTTATATGCTCTTTAACCAATGTGTTGTATACCATAAAATCCTTATTTTCTGTGTATCTATCAAACAAGTCACAATTTTCTATTTCTACCCATTCACAATGTTTTTCTATCTCTCTCAATATTTTGCACTGTTCAAATGTCAAGTTCTCCCATTTATCAAAAAACATTTCTCCTATGCATTGCAAATCATACAGTTGAATTTCCTTTGCATCTTCCTGCTTTAAGCCACTAATATAGCCATATGAAATAATATCATTGAGAAATCTTGTATATTTTTTATTTGAATATAATTTAGACAATGCTCCCCATATATAATTGCGCAGCTTTCTACTTCCATCAGTATATAGTATCTGTAAGTTGTACATAGTAATAGATCTACTATTCTCAAAAGACTCTGCCTTGTGAATACTGCATTTTAAAAGTTCTTTAAATACATGTAGCATCAGTATGGTTGCATTAATATCTTCACCCTCACTTGCATATCTCCACAGACAATCTGCCATCTTTAATTCTTTTTCATAGTCCAATTGATACGAATTTACATCAAATGACATTCTATCAGAAAAAGCAAAATAAAAATCCATGACTAAATCAGGTCTTTTTTTATAATAAATCAGCAATAATTCCATAGCATCTTCAAAATATTCGGAATACTTAAAGCTACTTAAAATAGCAATTTCTTCACATTCAATATGATTATAATTTTTCTTACTATCAATATTTAACTGCGATATATCCATGTCCTTACATTTTATACTATCTATCTTTTGTTTTAAAATATCTAAGGATTTTTCTTCATTCAAAGCATGAAAGCATTTTAGATATTCTGCTTGCTGGCTCTCATCTGCTTTATTCCAACTAATATTAACCTGTTCCTCTATATAATTTTTCATTTCTTCCGAATAAAACAATTTAATTAGTGTATTCAACGCATATACTAATTTATTTTTAAATTCAGGAAAGCCTGTCTGTAACAATTGAAAAATAGAAATTGTCTTTTTTTCAATTAAAACATATTCTAATATATAGTTTCCAAGACTCTGGTCACTAACTTTCGCAACTTCATCTTGATATAAATCAATCAATTCTCTGTCGTTCAAATCGTGGCATACGATTATAAAACATTCAGAATTTATATTGACTAACTCTAATATTTTTTGTGCTATCAAACTTTCTTTATATCTAATTGGTCCTAAAAGTGATATAACAAATAACGCATTTATAGCATCCTCTGTCAATTCTGTAGTTTCTATTATTCTTCCATAATATTGAGCAAATATATCTGTAGCATTTCTTATAGCAAAATATCCGTTATCAATTGATATCTTTCCTGCCAAAATTGCTAATCTTATATTTCCCTTTGCAATCTGCGCAATTCTTTCTAAATAATCTTCATTGGCTATTCCAAGATTTTCTTTTAAAATCTCTTTAATCTCTTCATCTTTTAAAACTTTAATGATTATTTCTTGCGGAATCATATACTGACGAACAATGCTTTCCACTCTATGTTTTGCGTAATCTCGCACTGTCATTACTAACTTAACAGTATTACCATTTGATATAGAAGTCACGTAATCAAGTATGTACTCTAAACTGGTTGTTTGATTGGCGTCATCAATAAATAAAATACATTTTTCTTCATTGGATATATAATACTGTATATCATTATAAAGCGATTCCCCATTATTTTTCACGCATAAAACATTCCAACCCTCAAGTTCCAATTGCTTACATACCTCTAGAACAAGTCTAGTTTTCCCTACTCCTGACGCTCCTGTTACTAAAGTGATCTTTGAAAAGCTAATTGCAGAATATAACTCTTCCTTTTCTTTCTCTCTATAATGTAAATTCATACTAAGAGGTGCATTCATTCCATTTTTATCATATACTTTAATAAATTCCTCTCTTGAAAATATTTGATGTGTATCAACTTGAATATGTAAGAATTCTGCCGCTAAAAACGGATAATTTACAAGTAAATCATGTGAAATAGTGCTTAACCCTATTGTTTCAATATCAATTCCTGATATCATACTTTTTAACTCTTCTTGTTGTTCTACATGAATGTTGGTAGAAGAATAAGCACAAATTATCTTTTTTATTTTATTTTCATTTATTTCCAATTTATCTTTATTAAAACAAGATAAAATATCTTTTTTCATTTTTTCAAATGCTTGCGTTTCTACTGTTCCATACATAATAAGAATATAGGTGCCATCTTCTTCAATCACAAATGAATCTGGCGTTCCCTTAGTAGTCTTATTTGTTCCATCTTGCACCCCTAAAGTTTGTATGTTTTTAAATTTATACTTTTTGTACAGATATGCATCAAATAATTTTTGAAAGCTTCCACCTTCTAATTCTCTAATTGCATTCTGTATAACATTGATTTTGCTCATAAAGCTTTCTCCATGACATTTTCATATTTTAATTCATATGCTTTTTCCAAAAATCTACCTATACATTCTTAAAAGCTCATTTTACTGAATTCTATTTATTGAGATAAACTCACAGTCATTGGATTTTTATTTTACAAATGCTTTTTGAGGGCTGCTCTGTCTTTGTCTTAGTCCACACCACGCACCCCTCAATATCCCCTGCCCTTATGTTCATTCATAACCAGTATCTTTTATAGGAAAAATCGAATATCTTTCTTATTCCTATGATATCTTTGTTTCTCCCGTTTTGCAAGGTTTTTTACCTGTTTGGGTCATTCGTTTCAATATCCATCCTGCAAAGGCAAGATTGTACTCCTGCAAAAGGCATACTACTTAAAACTGGGAGGACAGCTGATAAAAACCTCTGTCCTCCCAGTTTTATTTTCTCAAATCATAAAAACTTATTTTACAGTCACTTTCAAAACTGCCTTTGCCTTACCATTATATGTCTTAACAGTAATCACTGCTTTTCCTTTCTTCTTTGCCGTGACTTTTCCCGTCTTACTTACTTTTACGACTTTCTTTCCCTTCTTGTCGACCGTGTATTTGAAGGCTGCGCTTCCGAATTTCTTGGAAGAAACTTTCGCTTTAATCTGGAACGTTTTCTTCTTTCCTTTTGCTTGCAGCGTTACCTTCTTCTTGTTCAGAGATACCTTTGTTTTCTTGGTAGGAGCTTTCTTAACAGTAATCTTATATACTCTTACTTTACCGTCTGCCCCAATGGATTTCACAGTTGCCTTTCCAGTTTTCTTCGCATAGATCACTCCCTTTTTATTTACTGTGGCGATCTTGGTATTAGAAGTTGTATAAGTACAATTCTTGCCTGCAATCGAATATTTTTCTTTCAGTCCCATGGTCAATGCTTTGGTAGATACCGTTTTCAGTTTCACCAGTCTGTTGATCGCAAGTTTCAATGCCGTATCTGCGGCATTTACCTGGGCCTGCGTTGCGTTAGCATCTTTTGCAGTCTGTTCCGCTTTGCTTAATGCTGCCTTCAACGCATTATAACTTGCCGTCGTATAGTCGGACGCCTTAAGCGCCTTCGCAGTGGCAATGGTCTTATTTAAAACAGTAAAATCGGTTTTCACTGGCTCATTCCCTGCGTTATTCTTTTCTGTCAGTCCCGAAATAGCCGCCCGCAGGTCGGCAGCAGCTTTGTCTACCTGTTCTTGCGTTGCCTCTTCCTGATTGTTTACTTTAACGGCTTCTTCCAAAGCTTCGCTGAATTTCTTCCAGCTATCCTCAGTATATTTATCTTTGTCCGTATACTGGTTTGCTTCATTGATCGCCGCTGCCAGTTCTTTCTTATCTGCCTCTCCCGGTCCTGCCTGCGTCGGTTTCTTCTCCAATCCATCAATCGCTGCACGCAGGTCTGACAATGCCTGGTCTACCTGTGTCTGGCTTGCTTGTGCATCGTCATTGACTCTGATTGCCTCAGTCAGGGCATCACAAAGTTTCTTCCAGCTTTCTTCTGTATATGTATCCTCGTCCTTATATTGATTCGCTTCATTAATTGCGGCTGCAAGCCCGTTCTTGTCTGCATCTCCCGGTCCTGGCTGGACTGTTTTTTTCTCCAATCCATCAATCGCTGCCTTTAGGGCATCAAGAGCGTCCCTGACCTGCTGCAGTGTTGCTTGTGGATCTTCTTTTACACGGTTCGCTTCTGCAAGCGCATCGATGTATATCTTCCAGCTTTCTTCCGTATACTTATCCTCATCCTCCTGCTTAGGCGCTTTGCTGATTTCTGCATCAAGTTTGTTCTTTTCTTCCTGAATCTGCTCTGCTTCTGTAGTTCCTGTTCCTTTTACAATAGCAATCGTATACTCTGCTGTCGTCTCATGATCCTGCGCAGCTGCAGTCAGGGACACATTCGTTGTCTCGCCTGTCAAGGTAATAAGCTGTTCACTGGCATCGTCAATCAGCGTCTCACCGATGCGGATCAATCCACTGGGGGTATTCGGAGATACCTTCATATAGACAGACGCCGTGTCTTTTGGAACCTTCAGTGTATAGTTCTTCGTCTCTCCTGTAAATGCAGGCGAAAGCGTTCCTTTGTCAAAACTTAGTGCTGACAAGTTCGGGTTATCGCTGTACTTCGTGGTATCCGTAGTGGCAATGCCGAACAAACCTCCTACATAAGAGCTGCCATTACCCTGCAATTTTACCGTAATCACAGGAATTTTCTCGCCTTTTTCATCCAGTACAAATTCTCCCGCAGAATCTTTCTTGTATTGCGGATCGCTCCAATATTTCGCCGGAATTTCAATTGTGTCGGTATAGAATACTTTCTCACCTGCTGCATCATTGATTGTAACGCCCTGCAGTTTCTCTCCGTTGATGCAGAGATCGAAACTTCTGCCTTTGTCTCCTGAAAACCAGGTACATTTGAGATAATTGTGCTCTGCCTGAGGATTGATCCGCAAGTCATAGCTGAACCAGCCTGTTTTCTGAGCATCCCGGTAGAGACGTCCGTTAAAATTACCTACGCTGGAACTTTCATACTCGAGGTTCTTCGCTAACTCAGAGTTATTTTCATCAAAATTGGTCAATGTTTCAATTGACATCTCCTCCTCACGGAGCATTTGCTTCTTCTCCAGAATACGTTTCTGGCTTGCCTCAGAACCTGCTACTTCAAAGGTCATATACAAACCGTAACGTTCCTTGTACCGCATAAAATGCGGTGTATAAATCAGATCCGGAGAATCTGTATTCTTTAACTGGAACTGTACTTTTCCATCCTCGCTGTCAGCAATCCGAACCAGATTTTCCTTAACATTATTTTTCCACTCCTGCACCGTCATATTCTGAACAGTGATCACAGACTGGCAGGTGGTGTCCATAGTACCCACACGCACCAGAATTCCGTTTGCGCTATATGCATCCATATTGCTGGTTCCAAGCGCTGCGCTCAAAGCAACCGGACCATAACGGAATGCCATAAAATCTTCATTGTCCTGTGTTCCATACGCTTTTACTTCCATCGGGAAGGTAAGTTCTATGGTATCTCCTGCCTGAACTTCAGAAACTACTGCATATCCGCTGCTCTTCTCTGCCTGTGTGATCTCCTTTTGTACTCCGTTAACCAGAATGGAAGCTTCGCCTGCTGTCCAGTCCGGAATACGGAATTTGATATTCGTGCCTGCTGCTACTTCTGTTCCATTAACAGCAGCTATTTTTACAGTCACTTTATCTTCATTGGGTATATGAGCAGTCTGGGTCAGCTTAAGATTCTGCTCTGCAAATGTAAAGGTATTGCTGAAATACATATTTACATAGACATCTGACTTTTCTGTAAAATACATGGTGTCCCCAAGTTTGGAGAAATTTTCCATTCCAGTTCCGGTACAGCACCAGAATTCATCGAATGGACGGTTAAAGACTTTATTATAGCCAGGCGCCATAGGCTGAAAATACATGGTCGTTCCTGTCTCCGGATTCTGGGAGGAGAGGATGGCATTGATATACGTATTCTCATAATAGTCCATATACTTCTTATCTTTTGTCAGTTTATACAGCTCTCTGGATAATTTCAGCATATTATAAGTGTTACATGTCTCGCAGGTCGTGGAACCGTCATACGCTGATTTCGTAGCGTCGTAATAAAGCTTATCTGCATCATGGAAATGCTCTGACTGGCTGTTTCCGCCCGTTACATACGTATGATGTTCAATGACAATATCCCAGAATTTCTCCGCCGCTGTCTTGTATTTCTCCAGCTCCGTTTTTTCTGTTTCGGAGAGAGCCTCATAATAATCCTCATTGTCTTTCATCACCGTATACCGTTTCAATGCGCCGATGAACTTTGGTATCGTAGTATTGGCATGTTTTCCGCTGAGCACATCATTCCCTGCCGCAAGTTCATTGAACAAAGACACCTCATCAAAATACTGTGCGGCTATCTTATAGTGTTCGTTTCCGGTAATATCATAAATCTCATACAGAGCCTCGTTCATACCGCCGTATTCCGTGCGAAGCATTACCGTATTATCTGTCAGCCTGCTGCATCGTTTGTAGACATACTCGCTGAAACCTTCTGCAATCTCAAGAGCTCCCTCGGCGAGTTCCTTATCATCCACAAAAGTATAGATATCTATGAGCCCTGCCAGAACTTTGTGCAGATTGTACCAGGGCACAATTACATTTTCGTCACTGTTTCCTGTTCCGTCGGTTTTGTTCAAAATGCTTTCGCGGAACGCTGATACATAGCCTGCGCTTTCCGGATGCGCCGCAGCATAGGCGTCCTGACAGACTTTCAAACCTTCCACTGCATCCCTGATCTGTGTAAGAAGCGCCGTCTTTGTCTGTTCCTCTTTTGCGCCCTTATACGCCTGAGAGAGCGCAGACATATAATGCCCAAAGGTATGTCCCCGGAAATTGGTGCCGTTGCTTCTCTCCCAGCCCTGATAACCTTCTGAGACAGGAGGGGTCAGACCAGATACCCGGTAGAACTCATACAGAAATTTCTTAGAGCTTAAACTCAGCAGATAATCATTTTCCTTCTGCGCTGCATTCAGCAGATAATCGTCTGCCAGAACAACATTTTCAATGCCGCAGTCGAGGATTCCATCTAAATTTTTTTCTGCAATTGCTTTGACTGTCACAGGGAATTCTTTTGTCACCGCTTCCCCGCCTGCAAAAGCTACTGTTGCCGTCAATTTTACTGTCTTATCCGGCTGCCCTGCTTCTGGACGGGTCACTACGCCTACACCGTCATCCGGTGAGATCACCGCCGTATCAGAGGATTTCCAGGTAATAACAGAACTGGATGCTCCTTTCAGCGGAAGATCAATCTTCTTACTGGTTATCACCTCTGGAATACGTAACGCGCCTATATCACTCTGGGCTACTGCTTTCTTGTCAAATGTGCGTCCGCTGGTTTCTTCGTAAACTTCAATTGCTTCTTCTAATCCGAGAACCATATCATACAGGCGGTATCCGTCCAGAGACGCGTTCAGATACGCTCCCTGATAATTCGGTCCATTATATCCGATCGATTTCTCATCTCCCTCACATGCGCCAATCACTCCGGTAGCTGTTTTCGAGATTTCATATTTCACACTTGTTTTCTGGGGAATTCCGTTCTTGTATATCGCTGCTTCTTTCGTATCGCTGTCATACGTCACAAGCACATGTGTCCATTCTCCTACGGGGAAGAATTCATTTCTGTCGCCATCCACTTTGATAAAATATGGCTGGTCATTGCTTCCGCCAGATGCCGGTCCTACAGATAAGCCAAGCGGTTCTTTACTGTTGGTAGTGAGATAATATCCATCACTGTTAAATGCTTTTTTACTCCATGCAATCACTTGTTCTCCCGTTCCCATATCTGCATTGGGTTTTATCCAGAAGGCAAGAGATAATTTGCTGGGGGAGAGCATTCCATTGGTTCCCAGATTCAGCCAGGAATCCGTTCCATTCAACGACACCGCTTTTCCCTGAATACCGTCTGGATAAGCAAGAGTTCCATTTGCCTTAACCAAATTTTCATACACAGAACTGTCCTTCAAATCACCCGCGTCAAAATTCAAATCCAACAGCAGATTAGGATTTTCATCTTCTGTGTAAGCCTTTATCGTCACAGTGAATTCTCTGACTGCGGCTTCGCCATTTAAGTAGCTTGCACTTGCCGTCAGGGTCACAGTGTCATCCTGCTCTCCTAATCCCGGACGTTTTTTTACTTCTCCTTTATCCGTTAGAACCTCAGGCTTCGAAGATTGCCAGGTAATCACAGAACCCTTTTCCCCTTTTAATGGAAGACTGATATCTTTAATGGTACTGTTCACCAGCGACAGTAAATCTAAATCGCTTTGCGCCACTGCTTTTTTATCAAACTTTCTGCCGCTTTCCTCATAAACGCTAATGACCTCTTCAATATCAAACACTCTGTCGTAAAGGCGGTACTCATCCAGGGAAGCGCTCAAATGTGCGGTATTATATCCTCCATTGCGCCCGATATATTTCATTACGCCTTCACACGGCCCAATGACTCCGGTGGCAGTTCCTCCTGTCGGATATCCTATGCTTGTTTTCTGAGGGAGCCCATTTCGGTATACTGCAGCCTCTTTGGTATCACTGTCATACGTCACAACCACATGCGTCCACTCTCCCTTGGGGAAGAATTCATTTCTGTCGCCTTCCACTTTGATAAAATATGGCTGGCCTCCCCCCGGCCCTACGGACAGCCCCAGAGGTTCTCCTTCCGCCGTTCTCAGATACCATCCGTCACCATTATATAGATCTTTATGCCAAGCGATAATCTGTTCGCCAGTTAAGTTATCTGCCGGATTGAGCCAGAAAGAAAGCGACATTTTACTGGGACAGAGCATACCGCTGGTTCCCAGTTCCAGCCAGGAATCTGCTCCCTTTAAAGTCACTGCCTTTCCTTTGACGCCCGCCGGGTACTCCACCGTTCCATCTTCTTTGACTTTTACCGGATGTTCATAAATGGAAGTGTCGCTGGTATTGCCTTCATCAAATTTTAAATCCAGCAGTAAAGACGGGTCCTGTCCTTCCGCCAGCGCTTTTACGGTTACTGTAAAGGTTTTTGTCACTGCTTCTTCTCCCGCATAGCTTGCACTCGCGGTCAAAGTCACCGTCTTGTCTCCCTCTTCTGCCGTAGGATATTTGACAATTTTACCATCATTGGAGAGAATCCC
>Ga0224747_10050_pt1 | contig 18941 bp, 15 predicted proteins | sample LIM_F_Water_Pos_FD_182999 | JGI IMG/M metagenome (GOLD analysis project Ga0224747, IMG submission 182999) | Enriched cells from gastrointestinal tract of the lab mouse from Pacific Northwest National Laboratory (PNNL), Richland, Washington... | ecosystem: Host-associated > Mammals > Digestive... | reverse complement strand
AGAGATTCGGGATCGAATGCACCCTTGTGGATCCGGATGCGCCGGAGGAGGAGCTGGATAAGGCCTTTAGGGAGAACACGAAAGCCGTGTTCGGAGAGACCATCGCCAACCCGGCCCTGGTGGTGCTGGATCTGGAGAAATTTGCGGGGCTGGCTCACCGGCATAACGTTCCCTTCATTGTGGACAACACCTTTGCCACCCCCATCAACTGCAGGCCGTTTGAGTGGGGCGCGGATATTGTGACCCACTCCACCACAAAATACATGGACGGGCACGCCATGGCCGTGGGCGGCTGCATCGTGGACAGCGGCAATTTCGACTGGGAGGCTTACGGCGAAAAGTTTCCCGGCCTGACCACGCCGGACGAGTCGTACCACGGGGTTGTGTACACGGAGCGCTTCGGAAAGGGAGCGTATATCACCAAGGCTACGGTGCAGCTGATGCGGGATATGGGCTCCATCCAGTCTCCCCAGAACGCCTTCCTTCTGAATGTGGGACTGGAGACTCTGCATCTGCGGATGCCCAGACACTGTGAGAACGCATTGAAGGTGGCTGAGTATTTAAAATCCAGGGATGATGTGGCCTGGGTCAACTACCCGGGGCTTAAAGGGGATAAGTACCACGATCTGGCAGAAAAATACATGCCCAACGGAACCTGCGGGGTCATCTCCTTCGGGCTCAAAGGGGGCCGGGCAGCCGCGGCCGAGTTTATGGACAGGCTGAAGCTGGCGGCCATTGTGACCCATGTGGCGGATGCCAGGACCTCGGTGCTCCATCCGGCCAGCCACACCCACAGGCAGTTAAGCGACCAACAGCTTATAGAGGCGGGAGTGGACCCGGCCATGATCCGTTTCAGCACAGGGCTGGAGGCGTCGGAGGACATCATCGGGGATATTGAGCAGGCCCTTGGGTGACAGGTTAATGGAAAAAACGGTTGCATTTTTAAGCCGGAGGCCGTATAATAGCTCTGTAAACCTACACAGGTCTTCGGGGCGGAGTGAAATTCTCCACCGGCGGTAAAAGTCCGCGAGCCGCGTGAGCGGTTGATTTGGTGTGATTCCAAAACCGACAGTATAGTCTGGATGAGAGAAGAAGAGAAATGATTCTGAGAACATGCATGGTCTGCCGTGCCGTGCGACGCCCCGGATATCCTTTGATATCCGGGGTTTTTGTCTGGGGGAAAGAGTCTGATCGGGCTTCGGGACAAAAGACAGAGGGCCCACGGGGCTTTGAGACGGCCTATGCACAGAGTACAGGAGGAGACAGGAAAATGGACAGAAAGAAAGTGTTTAATATCAAAAACGTGGTGCTTATGGGAATGCTGGGGGCCATCGGCGGAGTGCTGATGCTGTTTGAGTTTCCCCTGCCCTTTATCGCGCCGTCCTTTTACGGACTGGATTTAAGCGAGATTCCCGTTCTGGTGGGAACCTTTGCCATGGGGCCTCTGGCGGGATTCATCACGGAGGTGGTAAAGATCCTGGTGAAACTGGTGTTAAAGCCTACGTCCACAGGATTCGTCGGAGAATTCGCCAACGTCTGCATCGGGTGCGCGCTGATTCTGCCGGCAGGGCTGGTATACAAATTTAAGAAATCCAAGAAGAGCGCCATAATCGGCATGGCGGTGGGAACCGTGTGCATGGCTACGGTGGGCGCCGTGATGAACGCGGTGGTGATGCTTCCCTTTTACTCCAACTTTATGCCGTTAGAGTCCATTCTGGAGGCCGGGGCTGCCATCAATCCGGCTATCGGCAGCGTGTGGACATTCGTACTGTTTGCCGTGGCGCCCTTCAATCTGATAAAAGGGGCCCTGGTGTCTCTTATAACCACGCTGGTATACAAGCGGATCAGCGTGATTATTCACAGATAAAAACAGGGCCGAAAATCGAACACCTAAAATCGAACATGCCGCCTTGCTTGTCATTGTCCGTAATATGAGTTACAATAGAGGGACAGTGATGCAAGGAGGCATTTTTTATGAATGAGTACAAAAGAAAACTGAGGGGGCTTCTGCGGATCGTATTCGGCCGTACCGCTTACGTGGCGCTGTTTATCCTGATACAGATAGGGGTTTTGCTGGGGGTCGTAAGATGGCTGAGCCAGTATTCTCTCTATGTATACGCCGGTTTTATCCTGCTGGGAGGGATTACCTGCATCTATATTATCAATGAGAGGGAGAACCCCAGCTTCAAACTGGGCTGGATCATTCCCATTCTTACCTTACCCGTGTTCGGCACCCTGTTCTACATTCTCACGAAACTGGACATGGGGAGCCGGCTTATCACAAAGCGGGCCGGGAGGCTTATAAAGGAGTCAAAGACCTGGCTGGAGCAGGATGAGGCGGTAAAGGAGCGGCTTTGCGGCGAGGACAGGCTGGTGGGGAATCTGGCCAGATACATGGCCGAAAGAGGCGGTTTTCCTGTGTATCAGAATACCAGCGTCACCTATTTTCCCAGCGGGGAGAAGAAATTTGAGCGGCTGAAAGAGGAGCTTTACAAGGCGGAGAAATTTATTTTTCTGGAGTATTTTATCGTGGAGAGGGGAGTCATGTGGGACTCCATTCTGGAGATTCTGGAGCAGAAGGCAAAGGAGGGGGTGGAGGTCCGCTTTATGTATGACGGGATGTGCTCTTTGATGCTGCTCCCCTACGGCTATCCCAGGCAGATGGAGAAGAAAGGGATCCGCTGCCAGGCGTTTGCCCCCATAAAACCCATGCTCTCCACGGTTCACAACAACCGGGACCACAGAAAAGTAGTGGTGATCGACGGACACACGGCCTTTACGGGGGGAATCAATCTGGCGGACGAATACATCAACGTGCGGGAGAGGTTCGGCTATTGGAAGGATACGGCGGTGATGCTGAAAGGGGACGGGGTAAAGAGCTTCACGGTCATGTTCCTGCAGATGTGGAATATCTGGGACCGGACGCCGGTCTCCTGCGGCAGATACCTGGAGAGCGCCAAAGGCAGTGCACGAACCGATCCCGCGGGGGAGAACCCGGCCGGTGAGGGCTTTGTGATGCCCTACGGGGATTCGCCGCTGGACCATGAGACCGTGGGGAAATACGTGTACATGGATATCCTCAATCAGGCAGAGACTTACGTACATATTACCACCCCATACCTGATCCTGGACGACGAGACCCTGAACGCGCTGATATTTGCGGCCAAGAGGGGTGTGGAGGTGGTGATTATTATGCCCCATATTCCCGACAAAAAATACGCGTTTTTTCTGGCTCACACCTACTATGAGGAACTTCTGGACGCAGGCGTGCAGATCTATGAGTTTCTGCCCGGATTCGTCCATGCCAAGATGTTCGTCAGCGACGGCAGCAAGGCGGTGGTGGGAACCATCAACCTGGATTTCAGAAGCCTGTACCATCATTTTGAGTGTGCCGTGTACATGTACCGGAACCCGGCCGTGGAGGATGTGGAGAGGGACTTTGAGGAGACGCTGGAACAGTGCGTGCAGATCACGAAGGAGACCTGCAGATCCTATCCCTTTTACCAGAAGCTGGCCGGACAGGGCCTGCGGCTGATTGCGCCTCTGATGTAGGGGAGACGGTTTACATTCCAGGAAGATGCGGTTGAGTTATGGCGGGGCAATGCGTATAATGAATTAAGAAAAAACGGAGGACACCAATGAAAGCAGCAGATATGCATTGTGACACAATATGGGAGATTTACAAGGACCACAGGAAGGGAGGAACCATGTCGGTCCGATCCAATTCCCTTCACCTGGATCTGGAAAAGATGGCGAAGGGGGATTATGGTCTCCAGAATTTTGCCGTGTTCGTCCATTTGGGCAATACAACACGGCCCTTTGAGTGCGCCATGGGGATGATCGACACCTTTTACCAGGAGATAGAGGCCAACAGCGATCTCATAGGCGCGGTGAAAACCTATGGGGATATAGAAAAAAACTGGAAGGAAGGCCGCATGTCAGCCATGCTGACGCTGGAGGAAGGGGGAGTCTGCCAGGGTGAGACTGCCTATCTGCGGGATTTCTACCGGCTGGGGGTGCGGATGATGACGCTTACCTGGAACTTTCCCAACGAGCTGGCCTGGCCCAACCGGGTCGTGACGGAGGGCCCGGAAAAGGGATGGTGGCCGGAGACGGAAAAAGGCCTGACGGAAAAAGGCCTGGAATTTCTGGAGGAGATGGAGAGGCTGGGAATGATGATTGATATCTCACATCTGGGGGACGCAGGGATATGGGATGTGTTTTCCCACACCACAAAACCCTTTGTGGCCAGCCATTCCAACGCCCGGGCTCTGGCGGGGCATCCAAGGAACCTGACCGACGACATGATCCGCCGCCTTGGAGAGAGAGGCGGGGTGGCAGGCATCAATTACAGCCCAGATTTCCTTCGTGACCGGAAGGAGGGGGAGACGGCCGCAAGCCGCATCGAAGATATGGTCCGCCACATGAGGCATATGGCCGATGTGGGAGGCATGGGCTGTGTGGGGCTGGGCTCTGACTTTGACGGGATCCGGGGAGAGCTGGAGTTGTCCGACGCGGGGAAGCTGCCCCTTCTGGAGGCGGAGATGAGGCGGCATGGGTTCGTGCCGTCGGAGATAGAAGCCATATTTTACGGAAATGTGCTGCGGGTCTACAGAGAGATCCTGTCATAACCGGCGATCTGCGGCGGGATATGATGGCTTTTTGGCAAAAAAACACTTTACTGCGTTGAATTTATGTGAATTTAAAGCATCATAGGATTGACGCCCGCACAATTTTGTAGTATGATATCTCCTGAACTTAAAAAATCAATTTTGAGCAAGGGAGACAGTATTATGAAAAAAACAGGTAAAGTACTTTCCATGATTCTTGCCGGGGCCGTGGTTCTGTCCATGGCAGGATGTTCCGGTTCAGGCTCAGGCAGCGAGACTACAGCCGCCGGGTCCGAGACCACAGCCGCCGGGGGCGAGACCACAGCCGCCGGAGCCGAGACGACGGCTGCCGGAGGTGAAGACGCCAAAGCCCCGGAGGGCGAAGCGGCAGATAAAGAGACTTACAAGGTAGGCATCTGCCAGCTGGTTCAGCACGATGCGTTGGACGCGGCTACCAAGGGATTTATAGATGCACTGAAGGAGGAGCTGGGGGACGCGGTCACCTTTGACGAACAGAACGCTCAGGGCGACTCCAACACCTGTTCCACCATTATCAACAACTTTGTTTCCGGGGAGGTGGACCTGATCCTGGCCAATGCCACACCGGCGCTGCAGGCGGCCCAGGCGGGAACCAACGAGATCCCCATTCTGGGAACCTCCGTCACGGAGTACGGCGTTGCCCTGGGGATCGACGATTTTAGCGGCACCGTAGGGGGAAACATCTCCGGAACCTCTGATCTGGCTCCTCTTGACGAGCAGGCGGCCATGCTCAACGAGCTGTTCCCGGATGCGAAGAAGGTGGGACTTCTGTACTGTTCCGCCGAGGCCAATTCCCAGTATCAGGTGGACACGGTGAAGGCAGCCCTGGAGGGCATGGGATATACCTGTGAGTACTATTCTTTCTCCGACTCCAACGATCTGTCCACCATCGCCACCAAGGCGTCCTCCGAGTGTGAGGTGATCTACATCCCCACAGACAATACGGCGGCGTCTGCGACGGAGATTATCGACAATATCTGCCGTCCTGCCGGAATTCCCATTATCGTCGGCGAGGAGGGCATGTGCAGGGGATGCGGCGTGGCCACTCTGTCCATCAGCTATTACGACCTGGGCGTGGGAACCGGAAAAATGGCCGCTAAAATCTTAAAAGGCGAGTCCGATATCTCCCAGATGCCCATCGAGTATGCGCCTCAGTTTACCAAGAAGTACAACAAGACGATCTGCGATTCCCTGGGAATCCAGATTCCGGACGGATATGAGGCAATCGAAGAATAGGAGAGAATCTGAGAAAGCAGCGGGAAGTTTTCTTCCTGCTGCCCTTTTGGCGGATAGGCAGATAGACAGCGGACAGGCGGATTCGGATGCCGGCCGGAGGGAAGATGCATCACGGATAACGGACTAGGAGAAAAATTATGGAGATTATGAGTTTGATAAATGCGCTGCCCGGGGCGGCGGCCCAGGGACTGATCTGGGGGATCATGGCCATCGGCGTGTATCTGACGTACCGCATCCTGGATATTGCGGATCTGACAGTGGACGGTTCCATGTGTACCGGAGGCGCGGTGTGCATCATGATGATGCTTGCCGGCAACAATGTGTGGGTTTCCATGGCAGCCGCGCTGGCGGCGGGCATGGCGGCAGGCCTTGTCACCGGGCTTTTTCACACGTTTATGGGGATTCCGGCCATCCTGTCCGGAATTTTGACCCAGCTGGGGCTGTGGTCCGTGAATTTGAAAATAATGGGAAAGGCCAACCAGGCCATCAATGTGGATAAGTTTCCCCTTCTGGTGTCTCTGCGGTTTATTAAGAACGTGCCTTTCTTTAAAAATACAATTCTCATCGTGGTTCTGATCACGGTCATCCTCATCGGCATTCTGTACTGGTTCTTCGGGACGGAGCTGGGATGCTCCCTGCGGGCCACGGGCTGCAACGACAAGATGGCCAGGGCCCAGGGCATCAACACCGATCTGGGGCGGGTGCTTGGACTTATGATATCCAACGGGCTTGTGGCTTTTTCCGGGGCGCTCCTTACCCAGTATCAGGGATTTGCGGATATCAACATGGGCCGGGGGGCCATTGTCATCGGCCTGGCGGCGGTGATTATCGGGGAAGCAGTGTTCGGATCGATCTTCAGGAATTTCGGCTTTAAGCTGCTGGCAGTGTCCTTCGGCTCCATCATCTACTATCTGGTTTTGCAGGTAGTTATCTGGATGGGAATTGACACGGATCTGTTAAAGCTTCTGTCAGCCCTGGTGGTGGCTGTTTTCCTGGCCATTCCGATCTGGCAGGAACGGTATTTTGCAGGGATAGGGAAGAAGAGCGGCATGGAGAAAAAGGGAGGGAATTCCTGATGTTGGAAGTGAAGAGTATCTCAAAGACCTTTAACCCGGGTACGGTCAATGAAAAGCAGGCCTTAAGAGGGTTAAGCCTTACATTAAACGACGGGGATTTTGTGACGGTCATCGGCGGAAACGGCGCCGGCAAGTCGACCCTTCTCAACGCCATCGCAGGTACCTGGAAGGTGGATGAGGGTCAGATCATCATCGACGGAGTGGATGTAACCAAGTATCCGGAATACAAGAGGGCCGTATTTCTTGGCCGTGTATTCCAGGATCCCATGAACGGCACGGCCGCCACCATGGGAATCGAGGAGAACCTTGCCCTGGCTCTCAGGCGGGGGGACAAGAGAACCCTTAAAAAGGGGATCGTGTCGGCGGAGCGGCGGCTTTACCGGGATATGCTTGCCAAGCTGGGTCTTGGGCTGGAAAACCGGCTCACCAGCAAGGTGGGGCTGCTGTCAGGAGGCCAGAGGCAGGCCCTGACCCTTCTCATGGCCACCCTGAAAAAGCCCAAGCTTCTGCTTCTGGATGAGCACACGGCTGCCCTGGACCCCAAGACGGCGGCCAAGGTTCTGGAGACCACGGAGAACATTGTCAACCAGGATCACCTGACTACCCTGATGATCACCCACAATATGAAGGACGCCATTCATATCGGCAACCGCCTGATCATGATGAACAACGGCCAGATTATCTTCGACGTGGCCGGTGAGGAGAAGAAGAAACTGAAGGTGGAGGACCTTTTGAGGAAGTTCGCCGAGGCCAGCGGGGAAGAATTTGCCAATGACAGGATGCTGCTGGCAAACTGACAGGACTTTGGGGCCCTGGAGACGGCAGACAGAGTTAGCAGCTGTTTGCCTTTGATGAATCAGGACTTAAACAATTTATTTGAAAAGCCCCGCAGGCTGCGGGGCTTTAAAGCGAAATTTTTTTTGCGAACGTTAATTCAATGCAGCGATGTAATCATCAAGATCACAGATTTCTATGGGATCATCCGCCGGTGTCTGTATGCCGTCCTGTTTCATCAGGGACTTCAGTCTGTCATTCGCTGCTGCAGAAGCGGGGATCACTTTTACCGTTTCTTTCTCATACATAATTGCCAGCGGCTGGCCAATCCCCGGCGTTCCCCCGATCACAACTACAGACGACTCATCCCTGAGGTTCTCCTGTGCCATTCCCTCTCTTATATAATCTTTATAGTCGTCTCCTTTTCCGTCTCCCCATGCAACCTTTACAATCTTCCAGTGGCCGGCTTCTCTTTCCAGTTTCGCAAGCTGTTCCGAAGTAAGAAGGCCTCTTATTTCATCTCTTACCGGTCTTCCGATGTTAAATGTATAGGTTACTGTCTGATTGCCCAAAGATACCTGCAGCACCCAAATAGGCTCCGCGGTGTCAAGAAATGAACGAAATTTCTCCTTATTCTTCATAGAATCATTCAACACACTGTCCGCGTTATCCATATAGATTTTGACAGCTTTATTATAATCAATATCCGAAGCCGTCATGTTCTTCTTTAATTTACCGAAGGTATAAAGAGAATTGGCCCGTTTAAGCATCTCCGATTCCAAAGCCTTTATTTCTTCAAAATCATCCGTTTCCGATAATGGCCGGAACACAGAATAATCGTCTAACCCAGCCTCCTTTTTTGCTTTCGGTAAAGCAGCCGGTGAGCTGACTGGTGCAAAAGCCGGCTGCACAGCGTTACTTTCATTTTTAGCAAAGGCAGTAAAAGAAAATGACAAGACCATGAATATGCCCAGCAGAATCGTACGTTTTCGTCTCATAGGTTCCTCCTCTATGTTCGTTTGCCGGTTGCTGTCTCCGGCGGTTGTCTGTTTGCTATAGGCTTATTCATAAGTATACTATATGTTTAAGCGGAAGAATGTTAAATTTTATTTAATAATTGTTTAACCGGCTCTTGACTTTTCCCGCCGATGTAGTATGATAATAACTAGAGTTCTAGTTAACGGAGATCAGGGAAAGATAAGAGGCCGGAGGATTGGGACATGCAGGGAGAGAGCAGGGGAAGAGACGAATTGACAGAGAAACGTATTATGGGAAAACTGGAAAAGCTGAATCACAAGATGAAGCGTCAGCTGGCCGGAAAGTTTCAGGGCGGTTCCCCCCTGTCCTGCGTGCAGGCCGTCAGCCTCCATTTTATAATGACAGAGTCCCGAAACGGGGATGTGTTTACCAAGGATCTGGAGGAATTTCTGGACATAAAAAGTTCGTCGGCCACCAGCCTGGTGAACTATCTGGAGAAGTACGGGTATATCCGCAGGGAGCCTCTGGCGGAGGACGGCAGATACAGGAGGCTGGTTCTGACGGACCGGGCCAGGGATATAGAGCCTGAGCTTAATCAGACCATTGACGACTATATTTCCGGTAAATTTGAGGGGTTTACCGGGGAGGAGCTGGCTGTTCTGGAGTTTCTCCTGGACAAGATGATGGCCAATACCAGCGGATAAAGTATATACTGCGGCCAATTACCTAGAAGTCTAGTTAAATAGGTGACAGGCAATGAGTCAGGCGGTTTTACGCCTGAATATTCTTAAGTTAAATACCTAGAAATCTAGTTATTTACCATGAATGAGATCAGATGAGAAAGGAAGGGAAGGAAACATGAGTGGAAAAGTATCGCGGCGTGATTTTCTGAAGGCCGGGGGAGCCGGCCTGGCGGGGGTGGCGTTTTCCGCCCTGGGGATCGGTACGGTCCTGGGCAGTGAGACAGAGGCGGCATCCGGAGACGGCGGCAGGATCCTGGAGGAACTGACATACGTGTGTCCCGTGTGCGGGGAGAGAGCGGCGGATTTTCAGGCTCTTCAGACGCATTTTAAGGAGAAGCACTCCCAGGCGGAGGCGCCTGCCAGCATGGTGCTGCACATCAACGGAAATGACGTGGAAGTGTTTGTGGAGGATCACTGGACCCTGCGGGAGACTCTTCAGAGGGCCGTGGGCCTTACGGGCAACGCCAAGGAGATGTGCGACCGGGGCGGGTGCGGTTCCTGCACGGTGCTCATAGACGGGAAGCCAGCCTTGTCCTGCACCACTCTGGCGGTGGAGTGTAAGGGGAAGGAGATTGAGACATCGGAGGGGATTGCCGCCGATCCTGTATACCGCCCCCTGGTGGAGGCCTATGTGAAGTACGACGCCAGCCAGTGCGGATACTGTACGCCGGGCCAGTTTACGGTGGCCAAATACATACTGACCAAGTATCCGGATCCGACAGAGGAGCAGATTCGGACGGAACTGTCCGGAAATATCTGCCGATGCGGCACCTATTCCCGCCATGTACAGGCGATTTTGGAGGCGGCAGAAGCCATAAAGGGAGGTAAGAGCTGATGGGAGAGACCAGCAAATGGGTTTTAGAGGGAACCAATGACGACCGTCAGGAGTTTAAGGTGGTGGGCACATGGAATCATCCGGGAAGGCAGTCCTGGGATATGGTCAGCGGCGCGGCCAAGTATCCGACAGATTTATATAAGGAAGGAACGCTGACTGCCATGGCGCTTCGCTGCCCCTACGGCCACGCGAAGATCAAGAGCCTGGATATCTCTGAGGCAGAGAAGCTTCCGGGAGTAAAGCTGATTCTGACCTGGGAGGATGAGGAGCTGGCGTCCATGCCGGTGAACGTGCCGTCCTACTATGAGCTGGGAAGGAGTCCTCTTCTGGGCGACGAGGCGGAGTTCGAGGGGGATGAGTGCGGCGCCGTGGTGGTGGCTGACAGCGAGGAGACATGCCGCAAAGCCCTGGATCTCATAAAAGTGAAATGGGAGGTTCTGCCCTTTGTGCTGGACTGCCGGGAGGCGGGCAAGCCGGGGGCTCCCATCCTGCGGCCGGAGATGAACCCGGACAGCAACATGACGGGCAATACCTTCGGGGCCCCCATAAAGTGGGAGATCGGAAATGTGGAGAAAGGCTTTAAAGAGGCGGATCACATCGAGGTTATCGAGTACGGGCGTCCCATGTGGAATCAGTTCCGCCCCATGCCGCCGGCTTATTTTTCCTACTGGGACAATGATCCATGGGGCAATCCCGACGGGGAGAAAATGTGCTACGTGACAAACCACGCCCATTTTCCCGCCAACGGCCCTGTCATATCGGCCTCCATGGGAATGGGCGTTCATGAGGACAAGGTGAGGGCCTTAAGTCCCTATATGGCGGCCCGGTACTGTGATTTCGTGGAAAAGAGGGGAGCCCAGCTGGCGCCGGTGCTGTCCAGACGTCTGGGAGGCGTCCCCGTGCGGTGTGTCAGCACCCGGCGCCAGTCCTTTGACGCCAATGTACCCCAGAGCTTTTTCACGGTGCGCATCGGTTTTAAGAACGACGGAACCCTGGTGGCGGTTCAGTCCAAAAATGTCCATCAGACGGGGGCCAGAGGCGGCTACGGCGACAAGACCCACGGCCATCTGGTGCTTCCTGCCAATGCCCAGGGCTTTAAGTCCACATCCTGTCCCAATATCTATTCGGAGATGGAGTACTATGTGACCAACGGGGCCTGTACCACGGCGGATCCGGGAAAGGATGCGTGGGAACCGGTGAACCTGGCATTCGCAAAGATTGCGGACACCCTGAACATGGATATATCAGAAGTTATCATGAAGAACGTGAAGGTCACCGCACCGTCCCTTGAGACCTGTATGGAGACGGGGAAGAAGGCCTTTAAGTGGGATGAAAAATGGCATCTTCCGGGTAAGAAGACACTGAAAGACGGCCGTCTTCACGGCATTGCCTGCAGAAGCGGCTGGTCCATGACCTGGGGGATGATCTCCTATAATATTAACCTGCGAATGAACACCGACGGCAAAATCTATATGCCCTACTCAGAGGCCCTCATCGGCACCTACTGGCCGGACGCGGTGCAGCTGGTCATCGCGGAGGAGATGGGCATGAAGCCGGAGGACGTGATCGTGTACTATGCGGCCAATTATCCCAACTGGCAGAAAGGCGACGCGGCGGACAGAGGTTCCACCTGCACCTGGGCTGCCAAGGAGGCGGCCGTCCAGCTGAAAAAGCAGATACTGGAGACGGGGGCCTCCCTCTTTGGGGTGACGCCGGAGGAGGTGGATCTGGTGGATTCCATGATCACTTTAAAGGCCGACCCTGCAAAGCAGCTGTCCCTGGTGGGGATCGGGCAGCTGGCAGTGGGTTACTGCGGCAAACCAAAGGTTCCCTTCCAGAACGACGTGATACGTACCATGAATGTGGACTTCTGCGAGGTGGCCGTGGATCCGGAGACCGGGCTGGTGGAGATTCTGGACTACTGTACGGCCCACGATTTCGGCAAACTGATCCGTCCCTCATCGGGGCTTGGCCAGCTGGAGATGGCCCTGACCATGGCTTCCGGCCGTGCTCTCCGGGAGGAGATTATCTGGGATCCGGGCACAGGCGTTCTGTTAAACGGCAATATGTACGACTACAAAGTGCCGACATCCCTGGATCAGCCGATCATTGACACCGTTCCGGTGGAGACCAGGTGCGGAGGCGGTGCCTACGGTTCCACAGGCGTGGCCCACGCCCACTGCGACGCAGGATTGGTGGGGCTGGCCATCCAAAATGCCATCGGGAAATTTATCCCCATGGCTCCCTACACGCCGGACAAGATTCTCGCGGCTCTGGGAAAGATTTCGTAAAGGAGGAGCAACGAAGATGAGAAAGTTTACACATTTGCAGGCATCCACGGTCAATGAAGCTTCCCAAAACGCGGCCGGGAAAGGGATGGTCATCGCCGGAGGGACAGATCTTCTGGGGACGCTGAAGGATGAGATACTGCCGGTGTACCCGTCGGTTGTCGTCGACTTAAAGACAATCCCGGGACTGGATAAAATCGAGGAGGAAGACGGCAGCCTTCTCATAGGAGCCATGGCCAGGCTGGCTGACGTGGCATCCCATGAGGCAGTGAAGAAGCACTGCCAGGCCCTTTCAGAGGCCTGCGGCAAAGTGGCATCCCCGACGATCCGGAATATGGCCACTCTGGGAGGAAATATCTGTCAGATGCACAGGTGCTGGTACTTCAGAACCCCTGACGACCGGTTCCACTGCAGCCGCAAAGGGGGCAGCACGTGTCCCGCCTACATGGGGGATAACCGGTATCACTCTGTTTTCGGGGTTCAGAACGGCTGTGTGGCGGCCAGCAGCCACGACACGGCCCCGGCGCTTATCGCCCTTGGAGCTACCGTCATCACGTCAAAGCGGGAAGTTTTGGCCGAAGGGTTTTTCGCGGCCAACGGGTTTAAGTCCTGCATTCTGGAGGATGGGGAGATTGTGACCCATGTGCGGGTTCCAAAGAGCAAAAAGAGCGTGTTTGAGAAGTTTGCCCTGCGAAAATCCATCGATTTTCCCATTGTAAACTGCGCGGCAGCCTATGACGGCGACGGGAAGGTGCGGCTGGTCATGGGCGGCGTGTACGCGGCTCCCCTGAGGCTTTCCGCGGCGGAGCGGGCTGTGGAGAAGGGGATCACGGAGGCCGCGGCCGCAAAGGCGGGGGACGACGCCATGGCAGATGCAGTACCGCTGTCTGGGAACGCCTACAAGATCGAGATCGCCCGCACCATGGTGAAACGGACGCTTCTGAGGCTGGGGGGTTAAGAGCGCATGAGCGAAGGAAGCATGGCGGCGGATGGAAACACGGCGAAAAAGAGTCAGGGTGTGGGAAGCCGTACGGCAAACACGGAGGAAATGAGTCAGGGTGTGGGAAGCCGTACGGCAGACACGGCGGAAAAGAGTCAGGCTGCGGAAAACAGGACGGCAAACATGGCGAAAAAGAGTCAGAGTGCGGGAAGCCGGACGGCAAAAAGGCAGGAAGCGGGGGAACGGATGGGCGAACATACGGCCTGGGACTGGCAGGCCGATTTCATCCGGCTGAAACATTTTACGGAGACGTGTGGGGATATCAGGGTGACCGGACAGAGCCTGTCCGTGCCCGGAGGGAGAAAGGCAGAGTTTTACCGTTTGACAGAGCAGGCCCGGAAAGCCCTTGGGATGCAGGTCCTGGGGGAGTATGGGCGGATGGGAAAACAGCTGGTCCGGAAGTTTTCCGGCATGAGACAGCAGATGCTTGCCGGGACGAATCTGAAGGAATTCTGTCTGGCAGACGCCGTTGAAAATCTGCTGGAGGATCCTGAGGCCGCCATGGCAAAGCAGGCATTCGGCATTGTCCTGGACGGTCTGCAGCAGGGATTGTCCCCGAAGGATATGGAGGAGAGCGCCAGAAGGCAGGTGGTTCCCTACTGCAAAGATCTGCTCCGCAATCTCTACGAGGCCTGGCTGTATTACGGCATTGTGGCGGCCATGAAGCCGGTACGGTTTTACGGAGTCTGTTTGCCGGATACGGTCTCCATGGAGGCGGTGGATACGGACCGGATTGCGGCGGGATTTCAGACGGCCTCACCGGAGAGGCGGATGCCGGAGGCTGTGTTTGTTACGGAGGACGGCCGTGTATTTGCCATGAAGAGCGAGGCGGCGGAGGAGCTGGACTGCTACGGGGAGAGGCCCGGACGGTGCAGGGATCTGTCAGCGGGAGGAAACACGGTGGATCAGATTGCCCACAGGGTTCTGCTTTTATACAGGATAGACTCTGCGGAGCATGTCCCTCTTCTGGCTAACCGGGAAAAGCTGCATATTCTCCCCAGCGACCTGATGTGTGAGTTTCTTCTGCCGGAGGAGATGGAACGGCCTTTGTCAGCCGCCGGGTTTGAGAAGCGCATCCGGACCGTGCGGTCCCGCCGCCCGGTGCAGGTGCTGACATGGGATGAAAACGGAGCGTTTCCCGATGGATTTTTGAAGGACTCCCCAGGGGTTCCTCCGGTTTTCGTGGAGAGAAGGATCGTGGGAACGGATGAGGGGAAGCTTATGGAGATTGCCGGAATCCTGAGGGAAGGGTGAGGGCAGAGGAGAGAGGTCCGAAAGAAAGGGAAGACATGAATTTCAGGCAGAGAAGGAGGAGCAGGTATGGCTGGTTTGAGCAGAGACAGACTCAGGAGGATTTTGGCGGCCGGGGCCATCGTGATGGCTGCGGCGGTATTTGCAGCCTGCGGGTCTGAGGGCAGAGGAGCGAAAGAGGGAGCGGGGCAGGCCGAAAAGGTCAATGGCCCGGCTGACAGTGAAACAGACGAAACTTCGGTGACAAAAGAGGATAAAAACGGCACAGACGGCGAACATGCGGGGGAGACGGGAGCGGAAGGGGGCGTACCCATAAGCGTGAACAACGACACCGTGGAACTGGGGACGCTGGCAGTATTTGAACCCTCTGACAACCTGGAGGCAAACAGCGGCAGGGCCATCGCAGGGTCCGACGAAGAGCAGCTGCAGCAGGAGCGCATCGCAGGCGGAGCCGTGGGGGAGGTGGTGTCGGAGAATCTGGAGCCCCTCACCGGTATTACGGACTATTCGGAGGGAGAGTTTGTGACCGTATACGGGGTGACAGCAGAGTAGAGAGAAGGGCTTGAGAGGCACGCTTATCATAGAGGCTCTGGAGACCAATGCCACAGAAAGCGGCGTGAACATCTATCTGGATATCAAGGTCAAAGAACTTCCTGTGGAGGACGGCGGGTGTCCGGCGCCGTCCTCATCAATTTCGCCGGGAATAAATGGTATGCGATAGAGATTTTTGAAAGAGAGACCGTGCCGGCAGGCACGGTCTTTTTGCGGGATAGCGGAATTCTATAGGGGCTTAAAATAATGACTGTACTTCTGGCGTATGGTCTGCTCGTCGATTACATAGCGGCCCAGATGAGTCTCCATGATGCCGGAGGCTGCCTGTTCATCGCCCTTCATAATAGCGTCCAGAATGGCTCTGTGGTCCTCCACGATCTTCAAATCTTTCACTGCGTACAGTGTCATATTCCGTATGCGGTCAAAATGAATGGCAAAGCTGCTCATCATATGGTAAATCTGAATTTTCTGTGCGATCTTAAAAAGCATGAAATGGAACTGGTTATCAAGTTCCATCAAAAATTCCGGCTTCTGTTTTTCCAGATAAAATTCCTGAGATTGGAGATTGGCCTGGATTTGGAGGATATCACCAGGGGAAATCATACGACAGACTTCCTTTACAACCGCACATTCCAGGGTGTTGCGCATAAAGCGGCTTTCATCGACCAGGGACGAATCCACCAAAGATATGACATTGCCTCTCTGGGGAAGAATCTCCACGATTTTTACTTTTGACAGCTCAAGGAGCGCTTCCCTCACAGGGGTGCGGGAGAGTCCTAATTCACCGGCCAGATCTTTTTCGCTTACCAGACTCCCCGGTTCCAGTTCCAGCCGAATGATTTTTTCCTTTATAATACGGAGGGCATACTCCCGGCTGTTTTCCCCCTTTAATTTCTCCGTCATATACAAACATTATCGACTCCTCTCAATATGTATAACTGCTATTTATACTAGAATACGATAAAATATCTGCCGCGTCAAGCCGGGAATGGACAGGCAGGGAAAGAGAAGGGGGCGAGCCCTCTAAAATGTCAGGACGACTTTGCGGATGGAGGGATCGTGGCTGTCAATAAAGTCAAAAGCTTTCTGCGCCTCCTCAAAAGGGAACGTGTGAGAGACGCTGCCTTTTAAATCCAGCCTCCCGGTATTGACCCGGTCAATGACAGACTGAAACTTCCGATTCTGAAGTCTGCTTCCGCGGATGTCCAGTTCCTTTGAGGTGATGAGATACTGACTGACTCCGTCAGGAGCGGAGGAAAAGCCCATAGTGATTACCCGCCCTGCATTTCCCGTGGATTCCAGCAGGGAGAGAAGACTTCCCGGAACACAGGCCGCGTCAATGGAAAGGGTGGGGCCGTAATCTCCGGTCAGTTCTCTGCACCGCAGGGGAAGATTCTCATGGAGGGGATTAATGATATGATCCGCCCCGGCGGCCAGTGCATCAGCAAGCCGGCTGTCGTTAATATCGGCGGCTATGACGGCCCGGGGTGACTCCTGAAGGACGATTTTCAAAATACTGGTTCCAAGATTTCCCATCCCGAGAATCAGTACGGTGTCATCGCTGTCTAAGGCGGCGCGGCTGCAGCACTGCATGGCGATCGTTGCAGGCTCAATCATGACCGCCTCAATATGGGACAGACTGTCAGGAATCCGGTAGCAGTAGCGGTCCGGAACGGTTATGTATTGCCGGAAACCTCCGTCGACCGTGGCGCCGCGCACTTTCAGACTATGGCAGACATTGGGCCTCCCATGGCGGCAGGCATAACAGCGTCCGCAGGGAATCACCTGGTCGATAATCACCCGGTCGCCTGGCTTCACAGAACCGGAGTCGGAGTGCACCTGCATGACGACCCCCACAATCTCATGTCCGGGGATACGGGGATAGGTTGCTGCGGCGTTGGTTCCATGGTAAATATGAATATCACTGCCGCAGATACCGCAGGCAGTGACACGGACAAGTACATTGTTCTCTGAATCCGGTACGGGTTGTTCCAAGTCAACTATGCGCAGGTCGTTTGGCCTGATAATCTGGATTGCTTTCATGACAGCATCTCCTCCTGTTTGATATGGTTTTACGTTCTATTTTTACAATTCTATCACTAGTATACTAGAATGTCAATTGTTAAAAAGGTAAAAACTTACAGATTTTTTTTGTTAATACACCATAAATTATAAAATATATCCAAAAAAGGATTTGACAACCGACATAAGATACGATATATTGTAAATGAAACACTAGTATTCTAGTATTGCAATAAGCGGTGCCCTACTGCAAGGAACCGGCAGAAAGGGGCAGTCAGCTCAAATTATGAGAAGGAGGAACATATGAAGGGAGACATGACAAGAGGAAACGGAGAGTCGAACGAGTTTAAAAAAGAGATCGGCGTGTTTGGCGGCATAAACATTTTGGGTGGTATTATGATCGGATCCGGCATTTTCTACCTGGGTTCCTATGTGATGCAGCGCACTCACATGAGCATGGGGCTTTCAATTCTCTGCTGGGTGATCGGCGGCCTGGTATCTCTGCTGGGCGGTCTGTGTTTTGCGGAACTGGGGGCGTGTGATCCCAGGGCAGGCGGTATGCGGGTCTATCTGACCCGGGCATACCACCCGATTATAGGATATCTCAGCGGAATCATCAGCTGTTTTTTAAGCGGTCCCGGCTCTATTGCAGGTGTTGCCATCGCCCTGCCCACTGCCTTAAACGGGTATTTTCATTTCAGCGATATGACGATCAAGATATTTGCGGTCACGTTAATCGTGGGGGTTACATTGATCAACCTGTACGGAGTGAAGCAGGGAGCAGCAGTTGCGGATATATCCATGATAGCAAAGCTGGTTCCCATTGCACTGATTATGGTCTGTGCACTTCTGTTCGGAAAAGAGAAGCCGGACCTGGCCCTGGCGCCGGGGGACGGAAGTTCCGTGACCCTCAGCGGAATGCTGGGGATGATTTCCTTTGCGGTTGTGGCTACCCTGTGGGCATATGATGGATGGGTGAACTTGAACTCAGTGGCGGAAGAAGTTAAGAATCCGGGAAGGAATCTCCCCTTGTCGATTATCGGAGCCATCGGCGGTATTACCGTCCTGTATGCCCTGTTTAACTACTCTATCTACCGTGTGCTTCCCCACCATGAGGTGGTTGCGATGATTGAATCCGGAGATCTGTATCTGGGAACGGAAGTGGCCAAAAGGATTTTAGGCGGAGGGGGAGGAGCCGTGGTCACGGCGGCGATGATTCTGGCTATGTTCAGCTCCTTAAACGGCATGATCCTCACATTTTCCCGGGTATATTACTCCATGGCACAGGATGATATGTTTTTTGACTCATTCAAGACACTGCACTCCCGGTACAAGGTTCCCACAGCATCCCTGTGGCTTCAGATGGTGATCAGCATTCTGTTTGTATGCCTCAGAAGTTTAAATGAGCTGACATCCCTTGTGGTTTTTGCGGGACAAATTCTCACGGTAATGTGCATCAGCGCAGTGTTTGCCTATCGGAGAAAATTTCCGGATATGGTCAGGCCCTATAAGGCCTGGGGGTATCCGGTGACCATCG
>Ga0224747_10049_pt1 | contig 18947 bp, 17 predicted proteins | sample LIM_F_Water_Pos_FD_182999 | JGI IMG/M metagenome (GOLD analysis project Ga0224747, IMG submission 182999) | Enriched cells from gastrointestinal tract of the lab mouse from Pacific Northwest National Laboratory (PNNL), Richland, Washington... | ecosystem: Host-associated > Mammals > Digestive... | reverse complement strand
ACCCGGATAACGAAGCGCCGGTCGTCATTGCGAGCGGAAAAGGCGCTTTGGCTGACAGGATTATAGAGAAAGCAAAAGAAGCCGCCGTTCCGGTGCATCGGGATGATAAACTTGCGGAAACATTATCCAGACTGGATATCGGAGAAGCGATCCCGCCGGAACTGTATGAGGTCGTGGCAGAGATTCTCGTGTTCGTGGACGCTATGGATAAGATCAAGGCAAAACTGTTTAAGAACTAGAATACCTGCTGTGTGAAAAACATTAATATATGAAAAAATGATAAAAGAACATAAAAAAGTAAATGGAGCAGTAAAAAAAGAACCCGTCAGTGCGCGGGCCGTCGGCATGGAGCGGGAAAAGATGGCCTGCCGGTATCTGAAAGAACGCGGAGTCCGGATAAAAGAGCGGAATTTCCGGTGCAGGCAGGGAGAGATCGACCTGATCGGTTACGATGGAGAATATTTGGTCTTTTTTGAGGTAAAATACAGAAAGGCTGCTTCAAAAGGAAGCGCATCGGAAGCTGTAGACAGCCGTAAACAAAAAAAGATATGCCGGGTTTCAGATTACTACCGGATGATTCATAACTGTCCGTCAGATACGGCGATCCGTTATGATGTGATCGCCATTGACGGAGAACAGGTGAACTGGATACGGAATGCGTTCTTTTACTGCGGGATGCAGTAGCCAAAAAATTTTGACAGGAAGGATACGATGATCCGAATGAATATAAAAAGAAAAGACAGCACTGTGAAAATGCGGCGAAACAGAAGCGGAAAGGTGGAATATCTTACCTTTCCGCTTTTGGAAGAAACCGGAATTGTCCGGCATCTTTTTTCTACGAGGATGGGCGGCGTCAGTGAGGGAATCTTCTCGTCTATGAATCTCAGTTATACGAGGGGGGATGACAAAGAAGCGGTGGATGAAAATTACCGCAGGATCGCACAGACGCTCGGGTGTGAAGTGACTGATATTGTCTGTTCCGATCAGACGCATACGACGAATATCCGGGTGGTCAAAGCGGAAGATAAGGGGAAAGGAATTCTGTTTCCAAAAGATTATACGGATATCGACGGAATGATTACCAATGTGGAAGGAATCGTTCTGGCAACTTTTTATGCGGATTGTGTGCCGCTTTTTTTCGTGGATACAAAAAGGAGAGCGGTCGGATTATCCCATTCCGGCTGGAGGGGAACGGCCGGCCGGATGGGGGCGCGTACGATAGAAGCAATGGGCAGAGAATACGGTACCCGGCCGGAAGATGTCGTTGCGGCGATTGGGCCGTCTATCTGCAGGGACTGCTATGAAGTCAGTAAAGATGTAGCAGACATTTTCTTGCGGGAGTTTGATAAACCGGGGCAGGATAAGGCGATTTTGGATGAAAAAGGCGGCGGCAAATATCAGCTGGATCTGTGGGAGGCCAACAGAATTGTTCTGTTAGAAGCCGGGGTGCCAATGGAACACATACAGGTAACGGATATCTGTACCTGCTGTAATCCTTTCTTTTTGTTCTCCCATAGGGCAAGTCAGGGAAAACGTGGAAATTTAGGCGCGTTTTTGGGACTTTTGCCTGTGAATTAAGAAAAACTTAATTAATTTCCCATATATTCCTTTCATTTTATATGTTTCAATAAGATCAGGCGTGAAAACCCTGGATGCAGGGGAGTTATTTCCCGCGGTTTCAAAAGAGGAGGTGAAGCAGATGGCGAATATTCTTGTATGTGACGACGATAAAGAGATCGTAGATGCGATAGAGATTTATCTGCTGCAGGAAGGCTATCAGATTTATAAAGCATATGATGGCGAGCAGGCGATCCGGATTTTAAAGGAAAAAACGGTTCATTTGCTGATTCTGGATATCATGATGCCGAAGTTGGATGGTATTCATGCGACTTTAAAAATCAGAGAGTATTCCAGTATTCCGATCATTATTCTTTCCGCCAAATCCGAAGACAGCGATAAGATCCTGGGACTGAATATCGGGGCGGACGATTATGTAACGAAACCGTTTAATCCGCTTGAACTGGTTGCAAGGGTAAAATCCAACCTCAGACGGTATACGATGCTGGGCAGTCTGAATACGGAAAATAATGCGCTGTTTCGTGTAGGCGGTCTGTGTATCGATGATGATACGAAAGAAGTTACGGTAGATGGAGAAAGTGTGAAGCTGACGCCGATTGAATATAATATTTTGCTTCTGCTTGTCAAAAACTGCGGCAGAGTGTTTTCGATCGATCAGATTTATGAAAGCATCTGGAACGAAGAAGCGATCGGTGCGGATAATACGGTTGCCGTACATATCAGGCATATCAGAGAGAAGATTGAAATAAACCCGAAGGATCCACGATACCTGAAAGTAGTGTGGGGCGTGGGCTACAAGATCGAGAAACAATAAAAGAGGTGGGAATATGGGAAATAAGAAAAAGGGAAGAGCCGGCAGAGGCGTCAGAGGATTTTTGTACCTGCTGCAGCATGTTCTGCTTGCCGCAGCGGCAGTTGCATTATTGGTCATCACAACAGGTTCTACGGTTATGATACATGGATTATGGGGAACACAGAGCTATAGTCTGCACGCTTCCGATCAGGAGAAAATATATGAAGAGTCCGAACTTTTTCATACGATCTATGGGCGGGCGGTAGCGGATATCATACGGGTCGGCGTTATCAGAAGCCAGTTAGAGACCGATGGAGAATTTGACGGGAAAAAGATCATTGATGTGACGGCTTATAATTATCGTGACCAGGGGATGCCGGAACAGTATGTGACCGCGAGATATTATCTGGAAGATCTGCTGAAATGGCAGAAATACGGAATGGAATTTTCCACGGTATCCATGACGACGAAACAGCTTAAAGAATTTCTGGCAGATAAGACGATGATGACCGTTGTGGATCCGGACAGCAAATATTATAATACGTCTGACGCCAACTATATGAAATCGGATATCGGCAGTTATACCTTTGTTGACGATGTTTCTTCCAATATGCTGCCGGATGGAGACGACGACTGGTGGTATACGGATGAAGAAACGATAGAATTTGATGTTCTGGTCAACCGCTATAAGTCTGTTGATGGTAAAAACATTGAAGAATATACGGCGGATCTGACGTCATACCGCGGATTGTGTGACAGCGTGGAGGCGGCTATGAACAGTCTTGCCTATAATTACGAGGAATATCTTTCCTATCAGGAATATTACGACAGCCAGAATACAAATTTGCGTTATTGCATTGAGAAAACAGTGGGCAGCCATACGGAATATTTCACCAACATGGAAGACCTGATCAGTATGGATAAGCTCAAAAGTGCTTTAAAAAATGAAAGCATGGCAGATTTTTTCAGTGAAAATTTCGATGGAAAATTCGGCGGTGTAAACGGCGGAAAATATTTGTACTACAGTCCGTCCGAAATGATCTACGAAAGCAATTCGTCTATTCGTGAGAGTACGATAAGCGATATTGTAAAAAATTATGATTATGCTTATCCGGAAAGTATCAGAATCTGGATCGGCGTCGATTCCACTTATCCGGTGAGCGATGCTTTTGCACAGGGAAAAGCCGGTTTTCAAAATTATCTGCCCTATTTCTGGCAGTGGGTCATTCTGGCAGCGGCAGCGGTGATACTCTATCTTGTACTGCTGGTATATCTGACGGGAGCAACCGGACGCGATATCGATGAAGAAGGGAATGCCCGTATCAGACTGAACGGCTTTGACAAAATACCGACCGAGGCGGCAGTGATCGGCGGACTTGTATGTGCGTTCGTAATATGCTGCGCAGGAATATCGATCGTTACCGAGGGCGCATGGGATAACAGGAAATGGAGCAGCGATTTAAACATTGAAAATATTTATTCGCCGTGGTTTAAAATAGCGGCAGGAGCCATTGTATTTTTGATCGATGTGATCTTTTGCTTCTTTTATTATAGTTTTGTCAGAAGAATCAGGGCCAAAGTGTTCTGGCAGAACAGTTATTTAAAACGGATCGTGCACAAGTGCGCAGACCTGATCCTTGAAGTATACGATAATGGAAGCATCGTTGTCAGAACATGGGTGCCGTATTTCATTTTCCTGGCATTTAATCTGCTGATGCTGATGTTTGGACTTTTTACAGAATTCCCGGCGTTGTTGGGATTGTTCATCGCTTTTGTCATCGATATGGTGATCGGTGCAATGCTTTATATCGATGTGAAGGAAAGACAGAATATCGTCACGGGGATTGAGAAGATTGCAAAAGGAGATTTTGCTTACCAGATCAAACAGGAGAATCTGCACGGAGATAATCTTGTATTGGCCAAATCCGTCAACAGTATCGGAAACGGTATCAAGAACGCGGTAGAAGTCAGCATGAAAGACGAGCGTATGAAGGCGGATCTGATCACGAATGTTTCGCATGACATCAAAACGCCGCTTACTTCCATCATCAATTATGTGGATCTGATCAAGCGGGAGGACGTGGAAAATGAACGCGTCCGCAGTTATATCAAGGTATTGGATGAAAAATCCCAGCGTCTGAAGCAGCTGACCGACGATCTGGTGGAGGCGAGCAAAATATCTTCCGGGAATATTAATCTGCATTTTGAGAAGATCAATCTGTTAGAGCTCGTCAATCAGACAATCGGGGAATTCTCCGAGAAGTTTGAGAAAAAGTGCCTGACGAGCGTGATCAATGTCAATACGCAGAATGCGGTGATCGAAGCTGACAGCAGAAGCACCTGGCGTGTTATGGAGAACCTGTTCAATAACATTTATAAATACGCGTTGGAAGGCACAAGAGTTTATATTGCCATTTGCGGCAGGAGTACCGAAGGAGAGAAACAGCGGGAAATGGTGGAAATATCCATTAAAAATATTTCCGCTAAAGAATTAAATTGTAATCCGGACGAATTGACGGAACGCTTCATCAGGGGTGATGAATCCAGAACGACGGAAGGCAGCGGACTTGGCCTTTCTATAGCCAAAAACCTGACAGAAGCGCAAAACGGCACATTTGAGATCATTCTGGATGGAGACTTGTTTAAGGTGATCCTCACATTTCCGGTGTTGCAGGCATGATCGAATCATGATATAAGAGTCAGAGGTTTAAAGATTAAAATTTCCAGGGTTTGGATACCCTGGAAATTTTATTGCCGGGGCGGATCAGGCGATTCTCTGTAATATAATAGATGCGTGATTGACCGCTTGGTTGTCAATCCCTGTTCCGGCCAGATAGTCTGTTGTGGAAGATTTATTACGCAGTTCGACGGTTGATCCGGCGGCAATCGGGGTGATGAACATACCTGTAACTTCTGCACGCTGCGTATCGGCGCTTTCATCAGAATATGTTCCGAAAAAGGACAATGGGTTTTCGAGACCGTTGATGGCTACTGCATAGGCAATATTCAGTAATCCGGCGGCAGGGCGGATCAGTATGGAGTAATCAATCCGATAGACGCCTCCGGTATTGACCGTGATTTTCGAGGTGTTCGGTGTAAACGAAAAATCACCCGATTGATATGCCAACAGAAACTTAACGGACTCTTCCGGTGCGACATCCTGAAACCCTCCCTGCATGACAGCGTTTAAATACGCCGGCTGTACGCCCGGCCCGGGTTTCCCCTGCGGCCCCATTGGTCCCTGCGGTCCGGCAGGCCCGGGATCTCCCTGTGGTCCCTTCGGTCCGCGGCAGCAGGAACAGCAGCAGGATCTGCGACGATTATTTCTCATGTTATCTTCTCCTTATACGTAGTTACTATTTCTATTTTATGTAAGGAAGCATTGCCTGTGCAGAATAAAATATATCTACTGCCATAGAAAGTGTGTTATGATAAAAGTTAACAGAAACAGACAGAAGGAGACTTCCCATGAAAGACTTTATCAGATTAACGGACTTGCGGGCAGGCGAGGTATATGAAATATTTCATATTGCAGATGAGATCAGCGCCGGAAAATATAACGGTTTCCTGCAGGGAAAGAGCGCGGTTTTATTTTTTCCCGCATCCAGTATCAGAACACGGGTAACATTCGAAAAAGGGATATGGTTACTGGGCGGTCAATCCATTTTATTCCCGGATGATGCACTGAATAAAAAAGAAGACATAAGAGACGTCTGCGGTTATTTGAATAATTGGGCGGATCTTATCATCGTGCGGTATCAGGACATACAATTGATAGAGAAGATTGCAGAGTATGCAGACGTTCCGGTAATCAACGCCATGACGGACTGTAATCATCCCTGTGAGATTATGGCGGATATGTACGCGCTGTCAAAGATCAGAGAGGATTTTATCAGGGATAACTATTTGTTCTGCGGCAAATCCGGCAATATCGGATTAGCCTGGAAAGAAGCGGCGGAAGTTATGGGATTTGATCTGTCTCAGTGCTGCGGTACAGGTTATGAGATGGATGGTGTAAACATCTATCATGATATCAGGGAAGCCGTCAAAGGAAAGGACATTATCTGTACGGATTCTCTGCCTGCCGGGGTTTTAGCGGATTTTAAAGACTGCCGGGTGACTGGGGAAGTAATGGATATGGCGAATAAAAACGCCATATTAAACCCCTGTCCGCCGTTTTACCGCGGTGAAGAAGTTTCCGATGAAGTCATACAGTCAGACTATTACGCAGGGTATGCGTTTAAAAAGAATTTATTGGAGATCCAGCAGGCAATTATAATATGGTGCATGATGCAGGCTGCTGTCTGAGCGACTATAAAAATTCCGGGATTTTATATAAAACCCCGGAATTTTTATAGTTTATTTACTTTATGTTTTATGTAGAAGCAGTCGATGTTTTAACCTTCCAGCGCATCCTCTTCTCTGTTATTATACTTTTCGAGAATATGACGGATTTTTTCCGTCGGCGTATAAATATTGGACATGGAGGCATCATGGTTCATGAAATTAATGATAGAAGCAATAAATTTGCTCATATCCGCTTCCTGATAGTAGGGCTTCTCTTTTAATTCCGGCGGCTGATAACATAGATTCGTCGTAATGATACGGTCGAAATAGCAATGTTCATAAGCCTCGTCAAATGCAGCCAGTCCATCGGTAAACAGGCCGAAGGTACAGCAGATAAAGACGCGTTTTGCATTCATTTTCTTTAACTGCTTGGCCGTATCGATCATACTGCCGCCCGAAGAGATCATATCGTCTATGATAATGACGTCTTTGCCATCGATATTATCACCTAAGAATTCATGGGCGACGATGGGATTTTTGCCGTTTACGATCGTGGAGTAGTCGCGTCTTTTATAGAACATACCGGTATCTACACCGAGTACATTGGCGAAATATACGGCCCTGTCAAGGGCGCCCTCGTCGGGACTGATCACAATGATGTGGTCTTTATCGATCAACAAGTCATTTGAGGTATGTAAAAGCGCTCTCATAAACTGGTAATGCGGAGTATAGTTGTCAAAACCTTTTAACGGCACGGAATTTTGTACGCGCGGGTCATGGGCATCAAAAGTGATGAAGTTGGAAACGCCCATATTCATCAGTTCTTCAACGGCATAAGCACAATCCAACGATTCCCGGCCGTTTCTTTTATGCTGTCTGCCTTCATACAGGAAAGGCATGATCACGTTGATGCGGTGCGCTTTACCGTTGATTGCGGAGATGATCCTTTTTAAATCCTGATAGTGGTCGTCAGGCGACATATGGTTCATGAAGCCGTTCATCTGATAAGTAATGCTGTGGTTGCAGACATCCGTTAAGATAAAGATGTCTTTGCCTCTGACGGAAGTATTGAGGATCGCTTTTCCTTCGCCGCTTCCGAAACGGGGGCATTCCATTTCAATCAGGTAGTCGTCCTCCATATAGCCGTAAAAGGCAGGATCTTTTTTGAAACTGTTATTCAGATTCTGCCTGAATTCTACCAGATAACGGTTGATTTTATGTGCCAGAGGCAAAGCGGCGGTTGTCGTGACAATTTTAATCGGAGCAACCGGCATTGCTGTTTTAAGTTCTTCAATATTAGGCATAATATTCTCCAATCTGTAAAAAATCTATCACTTCTTTTATATCATTATGCCAATGACACGTCAAGAGTTTGATGAACCCGCTGATTGAAATTAGCCGCTCAACCGCATATAATGATATTCATAAAGATTATGAGAAGGATGAATGAAAATAGAGGAGGCCGGAATGAAAAAAGTTTTCCTGGTTGAAGATGATAAGACAATTTCCAAGAATTTAATGCTTCTGCTCAAGTCAGAAGGGTTTGCAGTAAGCCATGCCTGCGCGCAAAGAGAAGCAGTCGATATGCTTGCCAAGAGCAGATTTGATATAGCCCTGGTAGATATTTCACTGCCTGACGGGAATGGTTTTGCCGTATGTACAGAAATCAAGCAGACGCAGAACATCCCGGTTATCTTTTTAACAGCGTCCGGGGATGAAGCAAGTGTTGTTACGGGGCTGAATATGGGGGCGGATGATTATATTACGAAACCATTCAGACCACGGGAACTGATCGCAAGAATTGGGGCGGCACTGCGCAAAGCGGATTGTCTGCCTGCCTGTTTTGACAGGAATGGACTTTCTGTGAATACAGTCAGCGGCACTGTAAAAAAGGATGGAAAAGAGGTATTTCTTTCCGCTTTGGAATATCGTTTGCTGCTGATATTTATTAATAATCCGAAAAATATTATTACGAGGGACAGACTGTTAGACGAATTATGGGATGCCGCGGGGGAATTTGTAAATAATAATACATTAACCGTTTATATAAAGAGGCTGCGGGAAAAGATCGAAGACGATCCTTCCAGGCCGCAGATTATTCTCACTGTTCATGGTACAGGTTACCGGCTGGGAGGCAGCTATGTTTCGGAATAAAGAAATGCGGCGGATTGCCGCACTGTTTTTGGTGATAGTTTTTATTGCTGCAGCCATAGGGTTTAAAATCGGTATCATGGCAGGGGTGTTGGAACTTATTTCGTCTGTTATCTTGGGAGTTGCATTTTATGCGTTTACGAGGGCACGCTATAAGAAGATTGCACAGCTGTCGGAGCAGATTGATCTGGTGCTGCATAATTCGGAACATTTATACATCAGCGAAGCCGAGGAAGGTGAACTTTCTATTTTACAGAGCGAGATTATGAAAATGACTCTGCGTATCCGGGCGCAGAATGATGAGTTAAGAAAAGAAAAAAAGCATCTTGCGGATTCTCTTGCAGATATTTCACATCAGCTTCGCACGCCGCTTACATCAGTGAATATTATTTTGTCATTATTAGAAAAAGATACAGAGAAAAAAGAACAGAAAGCATTGATAAGGGAAGCCGGAGAATTGTTTGAGCAGATGGATTTTTTGCTTGGGTCCCTGCTGAAATTATCCCGCCTGGATGCCGGAATCGTGGTTTTCAAAAAGGAACGGATCAATATAGGCAGTCTGGTATCCGATTCGCTCCGTCCTTTTCTAATCTCCATGGAACTGCATAATATTCAGATACAGACTGATCTGCCAGAGGAAATTGAGATCTGGGGTGATTTCAGGTGGCTTTCAGAAGCATTTCAAAATATTTTGAAAAACAGTATAGAGAGTGTGGGTGATAATGGAAAAATCAAAATCATCTGTGAAGATAATCCGATATTTACGGAAATCACATTCCATGATGATGGGGCAGGATTTGAAAAGGAAGATTTACCGCATCTGTTTGAGCGTTTCTATCGGGGGAAAGATGCGGATGCGGCGGGATATGGAATCGGACTTGCCCTTTGCAGAAATATTATCATGCGGCAGGGAGGGACGATCCTGGCCCAAAATCATCCGCAGGGAGGGGCTGTATTTTCCGTACACTTTCTAAAGTGACATATTTTTCATGCAAATGTGACGGATCAGTCACAAAAAAGTCACAGAAAAGTAAGTTCAAAATCTTATGATATGGGTAAACGACGAAGGGAACAGCAGATGCGTTCCGCTGTTTTCTGAAAAGTAAAAAGGAGGCTCATAGAATGGAGTTTTTGAAAATTGAGGACTTGTGCAAAGTCTACGGTAAAAATGAAAATATGGTCACTGCATTAGACCATGTTTCCCTGAATATTGAAAAGGGTGATTTTACTGCCATTATTGGTACTTCCGGTTCAGGGAAATCTACTTTACTCCATGCAATTGCAGGGGTGGATATTCCGACAAGCGGAAAGATATATCTGGATGGGCAGGACGTATATGCCCAGAGCAGCGAAAAACTTGCGATATTCCGCAGGAGGCAGGTAGGGCTGATTTATCAGTTCCACAATCTGATACCTACGCTGAACGTTGTAGAGAATATGACGCTGCCCATTCTCATGGATAAAAGAAAAGTCAATAAAGAACGTTTGGATGATTTGCTGGAATTACTGGGGTTACAGGAGAGAAAGACACATCTGCCCAACCAGCTTTCAGGCGGACAGCAGCAGCGGGTCGCTATTGGACGCGCCTTGATGAATGCCCCGCAGGTGTGCCTGGCAGATGAACCTACGGGGAGTCTGGACAGCCGTAACGGACAGGAAATTATTCATCTCCTGAAGGAAAGTCATCGTAGATATCACCAGTCACTGATTATTGTTACCCATGATGAAAACATTGCTTTGCAGGCGGACCGTATTATCAGTATCGCGGATGGAAAAGTGGTAAGGGATGAAAGGCAGGTGGCGCAGTCATGAATATTTTTTATAAGCTTGTCCTGCAGGACTTAAAGAAAAACCGTACCCGTACCCTTGTGACGGTGATCGGCGTGATATTGTCCGCTGCTTTATTTACAACAGTTGCCACTTTTGGAACATCTCTTTTACAATATTTGGTCAATGGCTCAAAGCTTAAATGCGGCAGCTGGTATATTGATTTTGTAGATGCAGACTCGGATTTCGTGCAGGAAAGAATGGCAGATTCCGAGGTTACGGATGCAGTGCTATTTGAAAATCTCGGCTATGCTTTGTTAGACGGCGCAAAAAGCCCTGAAAAACCTTATCTGTTCGTTGCCGGTTTTACAGAGGAAACATTTGCCAAGCTGCCGGTTACACTGATTTCCGGCAGGCTTCCGCAGAATGACACGGAAGTTGTCATCCCGAATCATATTGCCATTAAGGCGGATGTGAGGATTCCGGTAGGCGAAACCATTTGTATCGCAGTCGGCGACCGGGAAGAAAGCGGGAATATATTGACGCAGCACGATCCATACAGGGACAGTGAAGCATTGCACATAGTGGAAGAAAAAAATTATACGGTTGTAGGAGTTTATGAAAGAGCCGGATTTGAAGAACATGATTCACCCGGGTATACATTGATCACGAGGACGGATACGGTGGGTATAACGGGGCGGTACAGCCTGTTTCTCACATTGGACAGTCCGCAGAAAGTGAAGGAATATGGAAGCCGCTTTGCGGATTCTTCTCCTTTTGCCCTGAATGAGGATGTACTGCGATTTTATGGTGTGTCGGAAAATACCCTGTTTAATGCAATTATGTTTACGGTGGGGGGAGTATTAGTTGCAATTATCATGATTGGCTCCGTTTTTCTGATTTATAATTCATTTTATATTTCTTTAAATGAACGTGTGCACCAGTTTGGCATTCTGATGTCGGTAGGAGCAACAGCCAGACAGTTAAAAGGTTCTGTTTTGTTTGAAGGCCTTTGTATCGGTGTGCTTGGCATTCCGTTTGGTGTAGCTGCCGGTATTGGAAGCGTTGCTTTGGCGCTGCCTGTTGTTGAGAAGAACTTTGCGACTATTTCAGCGAGCGATGTAGCGCTTACATTGTCGGTGTCTGTTCCGGCGCTTGCGGCTGCGATAGCAGTCAGCCTGGCCACGATTTTGATCTCTGCATATATTCCGGCAAGAAAAGCGGCGGCTGTTCCTGTGATGGAGTGTATCCGCCAGACCGGTGAAATCAAAACGGAGGCCGGGGATGTTAACATTCCTGGATTTTTGAGTCGTATTTATGGTCTGGAAGGATTATTGGCTCATAAGAATTTCCGCAGAAACAAGCGGCGTTACCGCAGTGTGGTATTGTCTCTAACTTTAAGCGTTGTATTGTTTGTAACGGGTAATGCATTCGGCAGCACTTTGAAAGGAATGGCGAAAGAATTAGCAGTCGAGGCTGACGGTGACATTTCGTTTTATGCAAAGGAAATGCCCAAGGATGAGCTCCTTGCGCTGCACGACAGATTAAAGAATGTGGATGGAGTAAGTAAAAGCACATGGCAGTCTGATCTGATTTATTCCGGCATGGTAGAAGGGCTTCCGGATGATTTTGCAGGCGGTCAGTTTCAGGCGGATTGTAACATACCGATCTATGTCCAGTTTATTGAAGATGCAATTTATGAGGGATTTATAGAAAGCCTTGGGTTTTCTGTGGAAGAATACAGCGGACAGGATGCTAAAGTTCCGAGTCTTATTATGGATACTGCAGAACATAAGGTTTTTTTCACGGGACAGGAAATGGAGTTTGTCTTTTATTCTTCCGCAGGGGAGCGGGTAAAGACGATTGGTACGACGGTAGTGGATAACTATCCTTTGGATATGCTTCCCTATGATTCTACGCCGCAATATTTATTTCTTATGGTTGTTCCGTGGTCAATGTATAGTGAATTTGACGGATTGGAGGGAACGTCCAAATCAGGTCTGACTTTTTGGGCAGATGCACCCGCACAGACAATGGCGCAGATTCAGTCCGGGATCATGGAGGCAGGGATTATCTGTGACTATACGCTGGTCAATCTGTCTTCGGCAGTTGATCTGTTCCGCAGCGCAACTTTTGTTGTGGATGTATTTTCGTATGCATTTGGCGCTATGATTTCACTGATTGCAGCTGCAAATGTATTCAATACCATTTCAACCAATATCCGTATCAGGAGACGGGAACTTGCCATGCTGCGCTCCGTTGGGATGTCGGAACGGAGCTTTAGCCGGATGATGAATTTTGAATGCTTTTTTTACGGACTGCGTACGCTCTTGTTTGGAGTGCCGGCTGCCGGTATTCTTTCATGGCTGATCTACAAGGGAATGGTGATGAGCGAACAGCTTGAAGGATTTGCCTATCATTTTCCATGGAAGAGTATGACTGTCAGTGTACTTGGAGTATTTTGTATCGTTTTTATCACAATGGTGTATGCTGCCGATAAAATCAGGAAGGAAAATATTATTGATGCGCTCAGGGATGACATCGTATAAAAAGAGAATCACGGATGATTCATCAGCTTTTTCACTCAGAGCTTGCTCACAGCGGCCATATTATATATAATTTTCTATAGGGTGCAGTCCACACCGGGAAAAAGCGCAGTGAAATCAAGGTGCAAAGCATAAACCTGACTATATACAACCCTGAACAGGAGACATATGAATATGAAACATACCCCCCATATCATCAAATCCATCCGGAAAGATTCCATAGCCGAAGAACTCGGCATTACATCCGGAGATATCCTTCTGCAGATAAACGGCACGGATATCATAGATATTTTCGATTACCAGTACCTGATACAGGACGAATATATAGAAGTCCTGATCCGCAAACCGGAAGGTGAAGAATGGCTTTTGGAAATCGATAAAGAATATGACGAGGACTTGGGCATAGAATTTGAAAACGGTCTTATGGACGATTACCGTTCCTGTCATAACAAATGCATTTTTTGTTTTGTCGACCAGATGCCGCAGGGGATGCGGGAGACGCTTTATTTTAAAGACGACGACTCCAGGCTTTCCTTTTTACAGGGCAACTATGTGACGCTGACCAATATGTCTGATGAAGATATTGAAAGGATTATCCGTTATCATTTATCGCCGATCAACATTTCTTTTCAGACGACCAATCCCGAACTGCGCTGTAAGATGTTAAACAACCGCTTTGCCGGGAAGGCGCTTTTAAAAGTGCAGAAGCTTTACGATGCGGGTATTACCATGAATGGGCAGATCGTTTTGTGCAAAGGAATTAACGATGGCGGGGAACTGGAAAGAAGCATTGCCGACCTGACGGCATATCTGCCGCATTTGGAAAGCGTATCGGTCGTGCCGGTCGGTATCTCCAAATACAGAGAGGGACTTTTCCCGTTGGAACCGTTTGAGAAAGAAGATGCTGTATGCGTCCTTGACTGCATTCATAAATGGCAGCGTAAGATTTTTCCGGAATATGGACTTCATTTTATTCATGCTTCCGACGAGTGGTATATTCTGGCGGAGCAGGAACTGCCGGAAGCTGCGCGTTATGATGGTTATCTGCAGCTGGAAAACGGCGTAGGCATGCTGCGCCTTCTTATGGATGAGTTTGCGCAGGCCATGTCGGAGCTGCCGGAGGAAAAAGCGGGACCGTTTTCCGGAGAGAAAGAGCCTGTTAAAGAAGAGCTTTCCATTGTAACGGGGAAACTGGCATATCCGTATATCAAAAGAATGGCGGAAACAATGGAGGCGCGTTTCCCGCATCTGACGATACATGTCTATGCGATTACCAACGATTTTTTCGGAGAGCGCATTACGGTGTCGGGACTTTTGACGGGACAGGATATTATCGGCCAGCTGCAGGGGCAAAGACTCGGCGGACGGATCCTCCTGCCGCAGAACGTGCTGCGGAGCGGTGAAAATTATTTTTTGGACGATATTACCGTGCCGGAACTGGAAAAGACTTTACAAGTGAAGGCAGATATTGTAAAATCAAGCGGATATGATTTTGTGCATACGATTCTGAACATGAGAAACAGGACGGAAGAATAAAAGGAGATTATACTAGAATGGGAAAGAAGAGATCCATGCCGGTCGTGGCAGTGGTAGGACGTCCGAACGTAGGAAAGTCTACGCTGTTTAATGCATTGGCAGGAGAAAAAATATCGATCGTCAAAGATACCCCCGGTATTACCAGAGACAGGATCTATGCGGATGTTTCCTGGCTGGATATGAATTTTACGCTGATCGATACGGGCGGTATCGAGCCGGAAAGCAAAGATATTATTTTAAGGCAGATGCGCGAACAGGCACAGATCGCCATTGATACCGCGGATGTTATCGTTTTTATGACAGATGTCAGGCAGGGCGTTGTGGATACGGATTTTAAAGTGGCGGATATGCTGCGCCGTTCCGGAAAGCCGATTGTGTTAGCGGTCAACAAAGTGGATGATTTTAACAAGTATATGGCGGATGTATATGAATTTTATAATCTGGGCATCGGAGAACCTTTCGCGGTTTCATCCGTCAATAAGCTTGGTTTTGGAGAACTGCTCGACGAGATTACCTCACATTTTGACAAGAGCGCGGCAGTGGAAGAAGAGGATGACAGGATAAAGATCGCCGTTGTCGGAAAACCGAATGTGGGAAAATCTTCTATGATCAACAGACTGATCGGAGAAAACAGAGTGATCGTATCCGATGTTGCGGGAACGACACGGGACGCTGTGGATACGGAAGTCACTTATCATGGAAAAGAGTATGTTTTTATCGATACGGCAGGGCTGCGGCGGAAGAATAAGATCAAAGAAGAGCTGGAACGGTATATGATTATCCGTACCGTTTCAGCCGTAGAACGGGCCGATATCGTCGTTCTCGTTATTGACGCCGTAGAAGGGGTGACCGAACAGGATGCCAAGATAGCCGGTATTGCCCATGACAGGGGAAAGGCGACGATCATTGCGGTCAATAAATGGGATGCGGTAGAAAAAAAAGATAAGACCGTTAACCAGTTTACGCAGAAAGTCAGACAAATCCTTTCTTTTATGCCCTATGCGGAGATTACATTTATATCTGCGGTGACAGGACAGCGGTTATTCAAATTGTACGAGCTGATCGATGCGGTATATGAGAATCATGCCATGCGTGTTGCAACAGGCGTATTAAACGAGATCATGGCGGAAGCGGTGGCGATGCAGCAGCCTCCTTCAGATAAAGGAAAAAGACTGCGTCTGTATTATATTACGCAGGTGGCCGTGAAACCGCCGACATTTGTTATCTTTGTCAACGATAAAGAACTGATGCATTTCTCCTACACGCGTTATATTGAAAATCAGATTCGGGAGACCTTTGGATTTAAAGGAACGCCGCTTAAATTTTTTATCAGGGAAAGAAAGGAAAGTAAGTAAAGTGGAACGGATTATTTGTTTATTGATCGGTTATGTTTTCGGCCTTTTTCAGACCGCATACATTTACGGCAAGATTCATGGAATCGATATCAGAAACTATGGGAGCGGAAATGCCGGAACGACAAATACGATGAGAGTGCTCGGCACCAAAGCAGGATTGATCGTCTTATTCGGCGATATCATCAAATGTATTCTGGCAATCGTGATAACAGGCTTTTTATTCGGCAAAGCGCATCCGGACAGGATCTATCTGTTAAAGATTTATGCGGCGGCAGGCGCGATCCTCGGACATAATTTTCCCTTTTATCTGCATTTTAAGGGCGGAAAAGGAATTGCGGCGACGGCGGGCCTGATCCTTTCTTTTCATCCGTATTTTATACCAATGGGAATTATTTTGTTCTTCGGCGCATTTTTTACGACGCATTATGTATCGCTTGGTTCCCTGCTTGTTTATGCGGGATTTATGATAGAAATCGTAGTGCTTGGACAGACAGGGATATTCGGCGCCATGGATCAGGCGCATCTGATCGAGTTATATATCGTCGCGGCATTTCTGACGGTCATGGCTTATTATAAGCATAGAGAAAATATCGGGCGTCTGTTAAAAGGAGAAGAGCGGAAGACTTATCTGACGCACAAAAATAAAGACACGGAAGAAAAGAAAGACGCGTAAAGGTATTATTACATAGAAGGAGCGTGATGAAAGATGTATGATTTTGTAGATATTTTGTGTATGCTGTGCGGCGCCTATCTGCTTTATACGGGAGTGGTCATGAAAGTACAGGGACGCATTATCAGCAATGTTGTTTTAAGAAAAAATACGAATGAAGATTCTATCCGCGATAAGGAAGGGTTTATTCAGTACTTGTACTGGAAGCTTGCAGTCATCGGAATCGTGATCATCCTTTCGTCGATCGCCAGTCTCTTTAGCGGCAGCATGGGCGATTCAAATGTCGTATCCACGCTTACCTGGGCAGTTTTTTTGGCGGCGATCATAGCCTACGCGGTTGTTGTGAACAAGGCCATGAAAAAGTACTGCAAATAAGCAAAAGCAAAAAATAAAGAAGTTTAAGCCGTAAGAATAGATAACGGACTTAAAACTTCTTTTTTTGTATATCACTATACGGCATTCCGGAGCCTTATCGTTCCTCCATGGGAACATAGACTTTGTCTTCACCGATCGGCTTATAGGCGGGACGGATAATCTTACCGTTGTTGGCAAGTTCTTCCACAAAGACGCTTTTGATCATGCCGGACTCATTTACGGTGTCGGCCATGCCGTTTACTCCAAGTCCGACCCGAGAGCCGTTATCTTTAAATCCTTCGTTGAACAGTTATCGGAAGAAAAGGGACTGCATGAAGAATTCGCTCTCTACTCTCTCGTAGAACGCCTTGCTCCTGAGATCATCGCCAAAGAGCGTCAGATCTATAAGGGTGTCAGCATCAACGTGGATTTCTACTCCGGCTTTGTTTACAATATGCTGAACAAGAGCGATATCGAGGATCTTTGCCTCAAGCGGCGTGTAAATACTGTCGGGGCGCAGGATATGTAAAATATTCTCGGCCGTGGACAATTCCTGTCGGGGCTGGTGAATAAATAAACTTTTTCCATCGTGATAGTGGCTGTATGCCTGATAACCATAGATAGAAAGCAGAGGGAAAAGGCTGATGAGCTGTAAACACTGCCGCAGAACATTGGGAAGAGAAGTATCATCCGCTCTGTCGTCATAAGAATACAAGGTCAGTACGCTTCTTGCTAATGTATTCATCATATCATTACTGGGTGCTTTCATGATAATATCGCGTACGAAGCTGGTAGGAAGAGAACGATAACCGGCTAAGAGCGATTTAAACATTTCCAGTTCTTTTGCATCCGGCAGTTTATTAAAAAGAAGCAGATAAGTGGCTTCTTCATAGCCGAAATTGCTGTCTTCGGCAAAGCCTTCAACGAGGTCTTTTACATCATATCCTCTGTAAAAAAGCCGTCCGTGGGTTGGGATTTGAACACCGTCTACGATTTTATTTGCACGTACATCGGAGATGTTCGTCAGTCCTGCCAGTACACCTTTTCCGTTCAAGTCACGCAGTCCGCGCTTGACATCATATTTCGTGAACAGCTCCGTATCAATAATGCCTGCCTGCTTACTCATATTAGCAAGACGAAAAATTTCCGGTGTAATTTCCGAATAGCTGTTATGATCCATCACATACATGATATAGGCCTCCTTTCAAATAATTTGCGAGTTACATTTACAGAAACGGCTCTTTTTAGAGACGCTTCTGTCTATTATAGCATGAAAATTTCATAAATAGATAAAAAAGTATAAAAATTTAAGAAAGTTTTTACATATTGGACAATTTTATTGTATATTGCGAAGGCGGGAAAAAGGTATTAAAATAGGAAACATAGAGTGAAGAAGCAGGAGAAGGGAAAGGTTAGGAGAATGAACAGACAGGAAATATTAAAACACGTGGATCATACACAATTAAAGCCGACCGCAGCATGGAAGGATATCGTTGCACTGTGTGACGACGCGATCCTCTATCAGACTGCGTCCGTCTGTGTACCGCCCGCGTATGTGAAACGGATACGAGACACATATGACGACGAACTGACGATCTGTACGGTGATAGGCTTTCCGCTGGGATATCATGCGACACCGGTCAAAGTGCAGGAGACGCTCCAGGCGATAGCGGATGGCGCCGACGAGATCGATATGGTCATTAATATTAATGATGTGAAGAACAGACTCTACGACAAAGTGGAAGAGGAGATCCGTCAGGTAAAAGCAGCCTGCGCATCCCGTATTCTGAAAGTCATTATTGAAACGTGCTATTTGGATGAGGAAGAAAAAATCGCCATGTGTCATGCCGTGACCGCGGCGGGAGCGGATTATATCAAGACTTCCACCGGGTTTGGAACGGACGGGGCGA
>Ga0224747_10047_pt1 | contig 19119 bp, 19 predicted proteins | sample LIM_F_Water_Pos_FD_182999 | JGI IMG/M metagenome (GOLD analysis project Ga0224747, IMG submission 182999) | Enriched cells from gastrointestinal tract of the lab mouse from Pacific Northwest National Laboratory (PNNL), Richland, Washington... | ecosystem: Host-associated > Mammals > Digestive... | reverse complement strand
CCTTTCAGGCAGAAACATCCGGGAATCAGACCGGATGTGGAACTTTATGCCCAAATATGACTACGTGGGGAGCGTCCTTGTACCAGAAAAGCTGGTCCGGACAAGGCGCAATATGATGCGGATCGACGGCCGGTTCACGATGGACAGGGAAACGGTCAGTCTGGAGAGCTTTTGCGAACAAAACGGATTTCAGACGGACCATCTCGACCGGCTGTTTCCTGAGATGGAAACGGAGCAGATCCAGGGAGGGATGACCCTTGGCTGAGATATTCCACATCTACGCCTCCCATGGAAGGAACAACTACGTGGAACTGGACCTCCCCGCCAGCGATCATGAGATGCTGGACATGATGGAGCGGCTGCGGCTGGAGCCGGGGAAACTGCCCTATGTGGAAGTGTTGAAGATCCATGAAACGTATGACTACCTGGACAAGTGTATCCGAGAGCAACCGGACATCTATCAGCTCAACGCGCTGGCGAGAAAGCTGTCGGAGTTCACCTCTGTGCAGGAGATGGCGGCGTTCGAGGGACTGGTAGGGATGGAGATTGGAAAGAGCGCCGTTACCATCGAAATTCCCCGGCTCATCGACTTCGCCCACAGCACGGACTGCTGCGTAGTTGCGGCGGATGCCATGACGGATTTTCAACTGGGGAAATTCCTGGTGGAAAACGGCTTTATCGAGGATACCAACGGGCTGACAGAAGCCGCGCTGGCGTTGCTGGACTACGGAAAGATCGGCAGGGAGCATCGGGAGCGGGAGAACAGCGTATATACCAGCTTCGGCTACGTGGAGCGGCAATCGGAGATACACTGCGTCAGCAAAACTATGGATTTCCTGCCCGGAAAGCCGCCCTACACCATCCTGGTCAATATGGCGGCCCTGCCCCTCGCCGGAGGCGGCCGAAAGCCGGAGGTGATCCAACTGCGGCTCCCCGCCCCGGAGGAGCAGTTGCGGGAAACCTTGGAAAAGCTGGGAAAGCCGGATTGGAAGGATGTCGCAGCCTCTATCCAGGACTGTGCGCTTCCCTGCCTGAACCATGAAATGTATTTTAACGGCGAGACGCCGCAGATCCTGGAGCTGTCCCACCGTCTGTCGGAGCTGGACGCGAAGGGCCGGCTGACCCGGTATAAGGCCATCCTGGCGGCGGAGGACTGCTCGGACCTGTCGCGGATGATCTCCCTCGCCGGTATGGTGGACGAATACTTCTTCGAGTCCAAGGTCAGCAGTCCGGAGGACATGGCACGGGATGAGCTGAAGGTCGTGATAGGTGATAAGGATGCGGAAACGCTCATGCCGTACATTGACCTCCACAGTTATGGCCGCGCTCTGCTTGAGCGGGATCACGCCACCATCACAGGATACGGGTTGGTGGAACGGGAGAACAGAGAACAGGCCATGGAGCAGCAGCCCGGTCAGGGCGGAATGGAGATGATGTAGGTAAAGCGCAGTCATGATGACAGGAAGTTCAACATCAGAACGAAATAAAGGATGTGAGCAGATTGGAATGCAAGGGGATCGATCATTATGATGTTTTTGATGGCGACGTGATAATTTTCTCTGTCGATATATCCGGTGTGCCGGAGGAGATTCGATCTATTGCACAAGAAATTGATGGCTGTGATTACGATCCGGATTGCTTCGGCATGTGGGTCAATTACGACTTTGTGGATAAAGAATTCTATCTGGTAACGGAAAATAACTATCCGGAAGTGCCGGGGGATGTGCCCAGCAATGTCTTTTATATCGACCAGGCTGCTGACAAACACTGGTTTAAAACAGATATTCCCCAGGAGCTACTGGATCACATTTTCAAGGAATGCGGCAAGGTTGTTACAGATATAGAAAAAGAGCAGGCAGAAGGGCAGAAGGGAAATGGTATAATGGAGCGCAGTTATGATGAAACGATCCTGTGTCTGCCGGGAACGGCGGAGGAAAAGCAGTGGCTGGCGGAGCATCTGGAGGTACTGAGCGTCCGGGAGAGGACCATCCTCTCCGCCGCCATGGCCCGTGAACCGCCCCAGGATATGGCGGGCGCGGTAAACTGCCTGCTGTCCCTGGATGAATATGAGGTACGGGGGCATGTGGGAAGCTATACAGCTCTGGGAGAATTCTCCCTGTTCGAGCAATGTGTCCCGCAGGATCAGCAGGCGTACTTTGACCTGACCGCGCTGGGATATGCGTATGAGGATCAGCACCCCGGCCTGTTCATCGGGAACTGCTACGTGGAGTACCCCGCCAGCCAGTCGGTCATGCTCTACGATGGCGGCGAGCTTCCGGAAGCGGAAGGCTGGAGCGTCCGTCTGAAGCTGGCGTCGGAAGCCGTACCGGCGGGTGTGTGGGTAAAACTCCCGGACTATAACGAGGTCAATAATGACGGGCCGGGAGAGATCAGGCTTGCGCTGGACGAACTGCGGGTGAAAACCATCCAGGAATGTACGCTGCTGGATGCTCGGTGCGTGCTGCCCTGCGTCCAGAATCTCGCCGGTCAGTACGACAATCTTGCCGATCTGGTCTACGATGGGCAGGAACTTGGCATCCTTCTGGATAAACGGGGACAGGGCAGTCCGGATTTCCTTGAACGATTTTCCGCAGCCTTGGAGCTTGAGAGCTGCCGCCGTCTGTACGATGCATTGAATATCGCCAGCAGCTTGAACGGTTATGATTACATCAGCAAGGACCGCTTCCTGGATAAGGTCACGGAGGAGGTGAACGGGCAGGAGTGGGCGAAAGGCGGCGACGCGGTCAAGGGCTGCTTCGACTATGCCGCCTACGCCGCCGCACTGGCGGAACAGCAGGGCTATCAAACGACAGCGGATGGGCTGAATTACATCCGAAAAAGAGATTCCCCCGTGCTGGAACAGCAGCAGGGCGGGATGATCATGCAATAATTTTTAAGGGGCCGTTTCTCCGGAGGGACAAGCGGCCCCTCTTTTTTTGTATCCTTTTCCAGAGAAGCGGCGCCGGAAAGGAAGAAAAATGGCAAGCGAACAGCTGAAAAAACATCTGAGAGGAAACTGCCTGGGCAGGAAGAACGCGGCCACGTATCAGGAACTGGCGCAGATATTTCACATCAGCGAGAAGGAGCTGCAGCGGCAGGTCAACCGCCTGCGGAAGAAGCAGGTCCCCATCTGCGGCGGGCCGGACGGCATGTTCTACGCCAGGAACGCCGGCGAGTTGTATGGCACGATCCTGAATCTCAGGGCCATGGCGGCGGGACTGGATGAGGTCATCGCCAGTCTGGAGACGTCGCTGGAAAACTTCGGGGAGGAGGCCGGTGGAGGTGATCCGCCCTGAACAGCTTCATGAGCTGGATCGGAGGAAAGAAGCTTCTGCGGGACGCAGTACTGTGCCGGTTTCCACTGGACTATGAGCGGTTTATTGAAGTGTTCGGAGGCGGGGGCTGGGTGCTGTTCCATAAGCCGCCCCGGAAGGATCTTGAGGTGTACAACGACTTCAACGTCCTCCTGTCCAACCTGTTCCGCTGCGTCCGGGACAAGCCGGACCTGCTCATCACCGCCCTGGAGTACGTCCTGAATTCCCGCGCGGACTTCGACCATGTACGGCTGTCCCTTCGGCAGAAGCGCACCACGGATGTCCAGCGGGCGGCATGGTTCTACCAGATCATCCGGCAGAGCTACGCCTCCGGCCTCACCAGCTTCGCCAGCCAGCCCCACGATATGTGGAACGATTTCCCCCTCATCAAGCAGGCCAGCAGGCGGCTGAAGGATGTGGTAGTGGAGAACCAGGACTTCGAGAAGCTGATAGGGCACTATGACCGGCCCTCGTCCTTCTTCTACTGCGACCCGCCCTATCACGCCACCGAGGGGTACTACAAGAATATCGGGGAATGCGGATTCCGGAAGAAGGACCACTACCGGCTGCGGGACGCTCTGCTGGAGATCGAGGGGAAGTTCCTGCTGTCCTATAACGACGATCCCTTTGTCCGCCGCCTGTATACTTACCCCGGCATCATGATCCAGGAGGTCACCCGTCCCAACTCGATCAAGCTGCGGTATGAGAACGGTGCGCAGTTCCCGGAGCTGCTGATCGCCAACTACGACATGAACGAGCGGATGCGGGCTACCTCGCAGATCGCTCTATTTTGATGGAAGGAAACATCTTATGCAAAAATTTATCAAGGAAACCACCAAAAAGAAGCTGGTCATCCCCAACGCTGTGCTGGAACTGGGCGGCCTGGAAAAAGGGGAGCCGGTGGAGATCCGGGCGGCGGATAGTGCGGTGATCATCCTGCGGAAAGGGATGACCGCGATGGAGATCATCCGCGCCGTGGACAGCCTTCAGCGGCTGGCGGTGGAGCTGAACGGGCATCTGGCCGGCGTGTGCGGCCGCTGCGAGGACTGCGGCGAGGACGGAGAGTGCCCCGCCCTGCCGGAGCGGACGCAGACCATCGTACCGGAAGCGGTCCGGGAGGAGGTTGGAATCCCGGCGAACGCCAAGCTCTGCGCATGGACGGGAAATGAGCCGGGTACGGTGACGGTGGGACAGGCGGACTACCGTCACGACCTTACCGATGTGCCGGAGTGGGAGCTTTCCGTACTGGCCATGATGGGCGTGTGCCTGGGCACTCTGGAGGAGCGGCTCATGGCGGAGGACATCATCTATGGATTGTGATTTTCCAAGCATTTACCGCAGCGCCTATGAAGACGCGGAGCGGAGAGACGAATTGAAGGAATACGCTAAAAGTTTCCGGCTGAATGTCGGATGCGCCTGCGCTATTGAACACGACATCCGCGCCTGCGCCATAGGAAATGGCTTGCAAGCGGGGTGTGTGGACATGACGCTGGAGCGGTACGGTTTTCAGCGCGTCAGCTTCGTCCTCGCCAACTCGCTGTGTAAAATGGAACATCCGGAATCCATTCGGGAGGACGTTCTCGCCTGGGGTGAGCAGATCTATGTACCGCCGGACGGCGATAACAACCGCTATTACGCGGTAGATGCCGCCACGCCGCTACTGGAAGCGTTTATAGGGCAAGTCCGTGAGACGTATCAGACGCTGGGGCTGTTCGGTCCGGAACACTGCGTCAACAGTGAAAAGGGTCTGGACTACACCGGCAAAGTGTTGGTGCTAAGTCCCAACACGCTGAAGGAAAGCTGTTGGAGCCCGCTCAATCAACTCTGGCTGGGGGAAACGGGATTTGGTTGTTCTCCCACCGCTTCCGGGCGGGCCGTGTACGCGACCTGTCTGGGAGACGGCGAGCAGACGCGCTGGAACCGGGCCGACTTCATCGGGGTGCTGGACGAACAATACCTGCCGGACTGGGCGAGGGAGAAGCTGGAGGAACTCACGCAGGGGCAGCGGCCCCAAGGGCCGGAACAGACAGGCCCCACTATGAATATGTAAAGGAGTACATCATGAAACGAACAATGACACTGCTGCTGTTGGCCGTTGTGCTGACAGCAGTCTCCTGCATGTCCCCCATCGCTCTGGCGGCGGAGGTGTGCTATCCCACCGCTGTGGAGCAGAGCGAGGACGGCGGCGAGATCCGGAAGGTCTATGACCTCTCGCCGGAGCAGGACCCTGCGGGCATCCCCCGCTCTGACTTTGAACAGGACGGCGTCCACTATACCCTCACCGACCTCCTCAAACAGGAGATGCCGGAGTACCAGGAACGGCAGCACACCGAGGAGGTGTCGCTGGAAAGCAAGAACAAGGATATGGCCTCCATCCTGGCCCTGTTGCCCCAGGAGAAGGAATTCGTCACCGAGGACGGCCTCTCCGGGACTCTGACGCTCCAGCTGGACACCGTTCAGGTGGAGACGGCTGGGTACGGCACTTCCAGCAGGAAGGTGACCACCACCCGCCGCTACCCCAACCTGGGCAGCCAGGATACCCAGTATATCCCCAAGACGGTGGATGAAAACGGGAGGACCATGACCCTCCAGGACGTCTCCTGGCAGACGGACAATACCGGCGATCTGGACGGCTACGCCATGGGCGACAGGTACACCGCCGTGGCGACCTACTCCGGCACCGCAACCAGCAGCTATGTCACCGGCTACACGGTGACGGCAAAATATGTGGGTACCGTCAGTAAGATCGCGCTGGATCGGGTACGGTATGTGGCGGTCTTCGAGGGGACGGAGATCAAGCCCGTGATCCCCATCCCGGAACCCATTGATCCCGTTATTGTCCCGGACAAAACCGCCTCGAATGGCGGTTTTCAGTTTAACTGGGCCTATGTCCTGGTCCCCCTGGGCGCTGTGGTCCTCGCCGGAGGCGGCGTGGGCGCGGCGCTGTTTTTGAAGAAACGGCATGAAGCCGGAGAGGAGAATGCATAATGAAGAAAAGAAGATCCCTGACAACTATTCTGGCGGTCTGTATGCTGCTGGCGCTGGCGGTCCCGGCCTTCGCGCTGGAATACACCTTTGACGAGGATGAGCAGTCCGGCTACGGCAAGCCCACCTCTGTGGACCCGGTGGTGACGGCGGATGGCGGTGCGCAGAAGAACGAGGACATAAGCAAGAACGCCGCCCTCATCCCGCCCGGTTTCGGGACGCCCACCAGCAACACCCTCAACACCGGCGAGTACCTGACCCCTGATCTGGTCCCCAGCGCCATGCCTGCCACCGGCGCGACGGTCAACGGTGATTTCGTAGTCGTTTTCCCGCCTGATATGAGCGGCCTGTCCACTGAGTCTGTGCCGGCCGATCTCGCTGCCGGGAGTACCATGGTCCCCGGCAGCGCGGATGTGACGGTGACCACACCCGCCAGCTCCGGCTATACCGAGGTCACGGACGATCTCTACTATAAGAACGGCTCCCTTGGTACGCTGGAGATCCCCGCCATCGGCCTGACCGTTGACATCTTCGAAGGTACAGACGCCGCCACCCTGAAGCGGGGCGCGGGCCACTTCGAGGAAACCAGCATCTGGGACGGCAATGCAGGGTTCGCGGCCCATAACCGCGGTGCAAATTCCTACTTTGGGAAAATTCATACCCTGGAGCTGGGCGACAGGATCACCCTCACTACCAAGCTGGGGACCCGCACCTACGAGGTGACAAGCGTCTCCAAGGTCAGCGAGACGGACCGCAGCGCCCTCGCCGCATCCCAGTCCAACGTGATTACGCTGTACACCTGCGTCCGGGACCAGCGTGACTTCCGCTGGTGCGTCACCGGGCAGGAAATTGTGTAAATTGCTTCGCTTGGGCGGCTTTTCTTCTCCATAGGTTTGCACATGTTCCGCTAGACTTATAATCGTTTCTCCGGTATTGTAGTAGTTACAGAAGGACAAACCATTACAATACAAGGAGGAACGATCATGAGCAGAAGAAAAGAGATCGCCCTGGTGGCGGCGGGCATCCTGGCGGGGATCGCCGTCAGCGGTCCCGCGACACAGGCGGCAGCGGGACTCATGGCCAATCCCAGCAGCCAGAAATTCTACATCAACGAGCAGCGCATCCCCTTGGAAGCCTACGAGATCAACGGCAGCAACTACGTGAAGCTCCGGGACATCGGACAGACGGTGGACTTCGGCGTCACCTATGACGCCGGGACCAACACCGTCACCATCCACCCGGACAAGCCCTATGAAACGGAGGTGACCGCACCTGCACCAACCACGCCCCCCAGCCAGACCTCCCCCTCCGCACTCAGCAAAAACACGGACGGCTCCATCAATATCCCCCAGGACGGTTCGCAGTACATTCCCCAGGCCGGAGATGTGGTCCGCTGCGATGACGGGACCAATTACACCATCACGGACGTGAGCCGGTATGACAAGAACTACTTTGCGGACGGCCCTGCCGGCCCCCTGCCGGAAGCGGTCTGCGACTGGAGCCAGTTCGACCAGCCGGAGCTGCCGAAAGCGGAGGTCCGGAGGTTCAACGATCCAGATGGCGATTACATCTTCATCCGCAACCTCTACGAAACCCGCCGGATGCTCTACAGCCTCTACAACGCCATGGGCGAGGATGAATGGATCATGCAGAGCGGCAGCCCGAGGATGCGGGGGGATGGGACCCCCTGGGTACACATCCACCTGACGCTCCCAGAGGATAAGATCGGCGCCCCCTTCTGGCCCTGGCGGGAGGAAGCTGTCCCGGAGGTACTGCACTCCTGCCCAGGCGGAGACTACTACCTGGAGGTCTGGGATGTATTTGCGGATGGAATTTTCCTGAGAACGGAATACAATCTGCGCTAAAATAACGCAGAATATGAGACAGGCGGTGTGTCCTTAGAGGGCACACCGCCTCACTATATCCTAAAACTATAGGAGGAAGCGATATGAAACGAAGAATCCTGGCCCTGTTCCTGACACTGGTCACAGTGTTGGGAATGCTCCCTGCTCCCGCCCTGGCAGCCTCCAGCGAGGAGGAAGCTTTAGGCGAGATCAAGATATTCTCAGACGGCACAGCACTGGACTATCTCTCCATCAACGGCGCCGCCCGGACGCAGAAGTATACCTACTACAACTACAAGGCGCAGGACGGTTCGACCAGCGAGATTCCCGCCTACTGTGTTAACCCCAACACGCCGGGTGTCCCGCAGACAGTCCCTGCCGGTACCGGCGTTGAGTATCTGGCCAACCAGAAATGCACAGATACCAAGGTGCTGGGCATTGTGGCCTCCGGCTATCCCCATGTGGCGCTGGATAAGCTGGGGCTGAACAGCAAGTACGAAGCCTACTACGCCACCAAGATGGCGCTGTGGTGCCACCTGCTGTCCAACTGGAGCGTCTATGACCTGAAGGTCAACCCCGGCTGCTCCGACCAGGCGGCGGCCCAGCGGGTGCTGAAGGCCGCGAAAGACATCTACCAGACCGGCATGTACTGGACCAAGCCCCTCAGCCCCAAGCTGACCGCCACCCCCGACCAGCCCAACCCCTATCCCGTTACCATTGACGGCAAGGGGTATATGCAGCAGGTCTATCAGGTGGTGAGCGAAACCTGGGTGGACGGCGGCTGGCTGCATGTGCAGTTTGCCGATCCTTCTTCCGTTCCCACCGGCACACGGATCATTGACAAGGACGGAAATGACTGTACTCAGATCAGCTGTATGGAGAGTACCGGCAACGGCTTTGCCGGACAGTTCACTATCCTGATCCCCCAGGAGTCCATGGAGGAGGGAGACGGCAGCGTCCAGGTGGAGATCTCCGGCATAGGCCACAACTACGCCATCTTCTACGCCACCTGCGCCGAGACGGACAAATACGGCAACCTCCAGAAGTATATGGCTGATACAGACCCCCGGCACCCTATCAAGGTGGACGTGATCGCCAGCTACAGCAAGAATCCTACGCCAGATCCCGACCCTGGTCCGGACCCAGATCCCGGTCCTGGCCCTGACCCCGACCCGGAGCCGGGCGACCTCCTGATCATCAAACGGGATGCCGGGACGCTGGATCTGCTGGATGGCGCAATTTTCGAGGTTGTTGGCCCCAACGGCGACACCATCGGCTCCTTCTCCACGGTGGGCGGCGAGGTTTCCGTCCCCAACCTGGAACCCGGAAATTACACAGTTTATGAGCGTGTACCGCCCAAATACTACCTTCTCAGCGATGAGCCCGCCCGGAACGTGACGGTGAAGACGGGCGAAACCGCCACCCTCACCTATGACAATGAGCCCTTCGGCAGCCTGCGGATCGAGAAGGTCAGCGATACCGGCGACAGGCTGCCGGGCGTGACCATCCAGATCAAGCACATCGAATCCGGCAGGACCTACGCCGGCCAGACCGAGGAAGCCGGCGCTATCGAGTTCACGGAGCTGAAGCCCGGCGCATACGAGGTGCGCGAGATCGCCGGCATCAAAGGCTGGCAGCTGGACCCGGACAGCGTTAAGACTGTGACCGTGGTCACCGGCGAAACCTCTACCGTCACCTTCGTCAACAAGGAGCTTCCCGGCCTGCGGATCATCAAGTACGACAGCAGCAACAAGGAAGTGCTGTCCGGCGTTACCTTCGAGATCTGGCGGGACGGCGAATCCCTGGGCAGCTTTGAGACTGGCGAGCTGGGCGAGATATTGCTCACTGGCCTGACTCCCGGCACATACGTGGTGCAGGAAAAGTTTGTGGGCGATGAACACATCATCGACAGCACTCCCCAGCAGGTGGAACTCCGCGCAGGGGATGGGATCAAACAGCTCGTCTTCTACAATGACAAGAAGCCCGGCATGAAGCTGGTCAAGGTGGACGCCAGCGATCCCTCCAGGGTCATTCCCAACGCCAAGTTTGAGATCAAGTCCGTGGACGGCAGCTTCGGCCCGGAGGAATACATCACGGATGAACACGGCGAAATCGACCTGAGCAAGCTGCCACTAGGCGCGTATGTGGTGACGGAGATATCCTGCCCTGGCTATATCATCGATGAAGCCCAGCGGATCATCCAGCTGGATGGCAATGAGACGGCGAAATTCGTGTTCACCAACCACATAAAGCCGTCCCTGCGGCTCATCAAGAAAAGCTCGGATGGTTCGCCCCTGGGCGGCGTGCATTTCCGTATCGCCAAGATCGAGGACGGCACCCGCTATCTGGACCGTATCACCAACGAACAGGGCGAGATCCTGATCTCCGATCTGGAACCCGGAGTCTACTCGGTCAAGGAAACCGCCACGACCTCCAATCACATCATCGATATTCGGGAGTATCATGTGGAGCTGTTCCCTGGCAAGACTTCCGAGATCACCATTGAAAACCAGAAGCGGCCCAATCTTATCTTTTCCTGCCGCAGGCAGGTGACCAGGTCTATCTTCTTGGTCCCGGCTTCCATAAAGGAGATGGTGGCGAAGGTCCCCTCTCGCCTAGTCAGCAGGCCGCGACCGAAAATCTTGTGGGTGACCTCTGTGCCGGGGATGTAATCCTTTATCCAGTTAGCGATCTGTTCTTTGGATGGACCGGCTGGTTTGGCGGGCTGGGCCTTGTGTTCCGGCTCTTTCTTTGGCTCCTCGCCTAAGAACTGGGAGATGAAGCTGAACGATGCATCGGACGGTTCTCCAAATTTGTTTTCATAGCAGAGAAATTCCAGCTGCTTCCTCGCCCTGGTGGCGCCTACGTAGAATAGCCGCCGCTCCTCCTCCAATTCCTCAACTTCATCCGCAGAGGGCAGCTGCCCGTCCACCGCATCGATCAGGATGATATGGTCATACTCCAGCCCCTTGCTGGCATGGATGGTGGACAGCACGAAGGGACAGTCCGGGTGGGGCTCCAGAGTCTCAATGCGCTCCTTCAACTCCTGCAAATGCAGGAGGAACTGCCCCACCGAGGGCGTCTGATTCGCCAGAGAGAGAAGGATGTCCAGTTTGGTCGTGTCTCCATGCTGCTCCTGGAGGTAGTCGCCATAGCCCATATAGCGCACCAGCCGCTGGATGGCGGCGAAGCTGGTCAAGTAGGGCAGCTTGGAATAGTGGGTCTGCATGGCTTTCACCTTCCCCATCTGCCACGGCTCCAGCCCGCCGCTCTCCAGCAGGACCTCAAAGACGCTTTTGTCGCTGGGCATCCCGTAGAGCAGCTGCGAGATCACAGCCTTTTTCAGCTTCAAATCTAATTTGTAGTAGAAGCGGAGGAACAGATCCTTGTTGCCGTCATCGAAAGCGAACTCCAGCATATCGGTGATGTCCCGCACCAGAGGGCTAGTGAAGAAAAATCCCTCCCGCTGGCGGCAGGCGTAGGGGAGCCCCTTCTGCTCCAGCAGGTCGATGAGCGGCAGGGCGCTGTCATTGTTGCGGTAGAGGACTGCCGTGGACTCCTCACAGTTTTCCGCCACTTTCAGCAGGTAATTGTACTGGCGGTTGTAGTCCTCCAGCATGATCCTGCGGATGGGACTGCCCTGCTGGTTCTCGGTACGCATTTTCTTCGGGCGTCGGTTCTGGTTGCGGCGGATAAACGCATCCGCCTTCTCCACGATGGCGCGGGTGGAACGGTAGTTGGTCTCCAGCTTTAGCACCCTTGCGCCGGGGAAGACCTGCTCGAACTCCAGCAGCGCCTGGGGCCATGCGGCACGGAAGCCGTAGATGCTCTGGTCTTCATCCCCCACCATAAAGATATTGCCGCTACCGGATGCCAACAGGCGGAGGATGGCGTGCTGTATCTTCGAGGTATCCTGGGCCTCGTCCACGCAGATGTAGGGCCACCGGTGCTGGAAGTATGCCAGGATATCCGGGTGCTGCCGGAAAATGCGGTATGTGAAGACCATCTGGTCATCGTAGTCCATGCGCCTGCTGCGGAGGAGATAGTCCTGATATTCAAAATAGACCCTCGGGAAATCCATCCCGTCTACCTTGTGGGCATGGATCTCCGCTTCGGTCAGCATCATGTTCTTACAGTAGGTGATATGCGTGCGTGCGTCCTTCACCTGAAGGTCACTGGGGAACGCCGTTCCGGTGCGGGCCAGCAGATCGCGGATGACGCTGTTGATCTGCCGCTCATCGTCCAGCAGGGCGAAGGGCTCCGTTCCCTTCTGCCGGGCGTAGCGTCCGATCACCACCGCGCACAGGCCGTTGATGGTGCGGAAGGTCAGCTTGTCCGCGTGGCCTTCCCCGAAGAAGCTGATAAAACGGGCCTTCATATCCCTGGTGGCCGCCACGGTGTAGGTCACGGTCAGTATCTGCTCCGGGCGGATGCCTATGCAATGGAGCATGTATCCCAGACGTGTGACCAGCACGGTGGTCTTGCCGCTCCCCGGCACAGCCAGCAGCAGGACGGGGCCATCCGTCTGGCAGACGGCCTCCTCCTGCTGCCGGTTCAGCCGGATGGGATATTGGCTTTTGAACTCCTCGTAGGTCATGGGCGGCTCCTGCAAATTTTCTTGCAATCATTCTAACCAATTTACGCCTGCGTGTCAACGCAGGGAAACGGAGGTGACTCAAATCTTTATCTGGGATTTTGTAGCGGACACGATCATGAGCAATCTCATGGACTGGTTCTATGGACAGCTCGTGGGGTTCCTGGGGAACTTCTTCGCCATCATGGGCATGATGGGCGTGGAACTCTTCGAGCTGACCTGGGTGCAGTCCGTAGTGACATTTTTCAGCCAGTTGGGCTGGGCGCTGTTCGGCGTCAGCGTGGTGGTCTGCTGCTTCGAGTTCGGTCTGGACTACTCCACCGGGCGGGGGAATATCCAGCAGACGGCGCTGAACATCGTGAAGGGCTTCCTGGCGGCGAGCCTGTTCTCCACCGTTCCGGTACGGCTCTATGAGCTGTCCGTGACCTTGCAGGGGCAGTTCACCGCTGAGATCACCGGACTGGGGACCAGCATCGGGGAGGTCGGGCGGCAGATCATGGAGGACTTCGCCGCCGTGACCAGTCTGAGCGATATGATGGGCGCGCCGGATTTCATGACGTCCATGCTGACCAGTCCGATCATGCTGATCTTCTGCGTGATCGCCATGGGCTATGCGGTCATAAAAATTTTTTTCGCTAATCTGAAACGGGGAGGCATCCTGCTCATCCAGATCGCGGTGGGGAGCCTCTACATGTTCAGCGTCCCGCGAGGGTACTCGGACGGGTTCCTCCAGTGGATGAAGCAGGTCATCGGCCTGTGCCTGACGGCGTTCCTCCAGGCCACCATCCTGACAGCGGGCCTCCTGGCCTTCCGGGAACATCTGCTGCTGGGGCTGGGCCTCATGCTCTCCGCGGGAGAGGTCCCCAGGATCGCCGGGACCTTTGGCCTGGACACCACCACCAGGGCCAACATCATGAGCGCCGTCTACACCGCCCAGGCGGCGGTGAACACCACCAAGGCTGTGGCGGCGGCGATCAAGTGACAGGAGGTACGCATGATACCGATCATATCTTCCACAGCAGGCGGCGCCATACCAGATCCTGCGGCAGCGGCCATTTTTCAGATGGATGCGGGTCATTTCCTGGATGCACTGCCCCAACAGGAACTATTTGATCTGATCGTTACATCCCCGCCGTACAACATTGGCAAAGCCTATGAAAAGGAAATGCCTCTGGATGAGTTCATCTTATGGCAGAGGGAGATCATCACGAAGCTATGCCCGCTGCTGAAGGAAACCGGAAGCATCTGCTGGCAGACCGGCAGCTATGTCAAAAAGGGAGCGATCCGGCCTCTGGACATTGACCTTGCCCCGATCTTCTATGATATGGGCCTGAAGCTCCGCAACCGCATCGTCTGGCGGTATGGACATGGCCTGCACTGTAAGCACCGGTTCAGCGGGCGGTATGAAACCATTCTCTGGTTTACAAAAAGCGAGGACTACACGTTCAACCTGGACGCTGTGCGTATCCCAGCAAAATACCCCGGCAAGCGGAGCTTCCGGGGGAAGGACCGGGGGCAGCCGTCCGGGAATCCTCTCGGAAAGAATCCAGAGGATGTGTGGGACATTCCAAATGTCACCGGCAACCATGTGGAGAAGACAGCGCATCCCTGCCAGTTCCCGGTCGGGCTGGTGGAGCGTCTGGTCCTCGCGCTGACCAACGCGGACGGACTGGTGTTCGACCCGTTTGCGGGGGCTGCGTCCGCCGGTGTTGCCGCACTGCTGCATGGCAGACGATTCTGGGGCTGCGAGATCCGGGAGGACTATGCCGGGATCGGGCGTGAGCGGCTCGAGAAAACGCTGTCAGGGGAAATTCGCTACAGGCCCCACGACAAACCGATCTATGATGGCTCTGGCAGCGCCCAGGCACAATTTCCAATGGAGTGGCGCAAGGCAGATGCCGGAACAGCGGCGGCGATCAAATGAAAAGGAGCAGAGCATGAAACTGATCTATGTAGCGTCTCCCTACGCCGGGGATGATGTAGAGGGAGGTACGACAATGAAATATGGCGTCACAGCCGCCACCCGTCCGGATTCCCCCTGGGGCCGGACCGTCCGGTGGCGGTGCGACCGGTATGGCCGCCCCCTGGCTTTCGATTCCGAAGCGGAAGCCAGGGAGGCGGCCATAGCATTCAATGGACAGCGGTGTACATTCGAACCGAATTACGACAATACCGTCCAGCCGCTGGAGAAGGAGACATCGCAATGGAACATGGAACTGAGCTGACCATGGGGTCGCTCTTCGATGGAATCGGAGGCTTCCCCCTGGCGGCGGTACGCAATGGCATCCGCCCGGTCTGGGCCAGTGAGATCGAAGCGTTTCCCATCCGGGTGACGAAGCATCACTTCCCCGACATGATCCACGTGGGAGACATCACGAAGCTGGATGGGGCGCTGCTGCCTCCTGTGGATATTATTTGCGGAGGGAGCCCCTGCCAGGACTGAGTGTGGCCGGCGCGAGAGCTGGTTTGGCCGGCGAACGCTCCGGCCTGTTCAGACATCAGATTCGAATTATTAAGGAGATGCGAGATGCGGACAAAAGACTTGGACGGACAGGAGTCGCTGTTCGGCCCCGCTTTGCCGTGTGGGAAAATGTGCCCGGAAGTCTCAGCAGCACATCCGACAACATCCCCGGCTCGGACTTCCGGGAGGTCATCGAGTCGTTCATACGGATCGAGGAACCATACCTTGATGTTATTAGACCTGCGTCCGGGCGCTGGGAATATGCTGGGGCCGTGCTGGGAGTACGATCCTGCGTGGCTTGGTCAACATGGTCCGCTGAATACTTCGGAGTGCCCCAAAGGCGCCGTAGGATCTTCGCTGTCACAGATCTTGCTGGATACAGTCCCATCCAAATACTATTTGAGCAGGACCGCCTGCCGGGGTATCCTGCGGCGGGCGGAGGAGCGGGGCAAGCCCCTGCCGCCACAGCTGGAGCTGGCATTGAAGCTCCAGGCGGGGATCATATCCGCTCAGGCGGAAGCGTTCCTGCTCCTCCCGCTGGCCTTCCATATCAATCAGAGGGAGGAGACGATCGACCTTGGAGAGACTGCCGGCGCTCTCATGCGTACACAGAATATGCAGATGCAGACGTTCGTCACACAGACGCCGGCGGCCTTTGCGGCAAATCAGCGGGATGAGGTGCGTGATCTGCACGATCTGGCCGGCGCGTTGAGCGCCCAGCCCGGAATGAAGCAGCAGACCTTTGTCGCCAGCTGCCTGAACCCCTGGGACACACAAAGGACCCGTGTCTTTATGCCGGAAGGCACCGCACCCACGCTGGCCGGTTCGGATGGCGGCGGCGGAAGAAATCCGGGCGGGCTGGTCTATGCTGCCGGGTTCTCCGCCAACGCCGGCAGCAAGGCCGGAAGCACCGGCTATCAGGAGGAGATCGCCCCCACGCTGAAAGGAACGGCAGGAGGCGGCATGATGCCCTCCGTGCTGTGCCTGAACGACCAGGGCGGCGGTGTTATGAGCTGCTCGGAAGAGATAGCGGGAACGCTGCGCGCCCAGGAGCATGGGCATCAGCCTGCGGTCCTGTTTGAAAACTATGGTATCGATACCCGTTACAAAGGCCCGGTATCTGTCTCGCCCACCTTATCCGCAAGGGCTGGGACTGGCGGCAATAATACTGGGCTGGTGCTGCATGGCCCCGCCGTTTATGCACGTCAGAGAGTGGATGCTTTCCAGGAGAGCGATGCAGCCTCCACTGAGAGCGCCCGCCAGCACAAGGACGCGACCGATCTTATCCTCCAGCCCAATGACAACAGCCCCGCCATCCGGCTCATCCGCAGGCTGGTCCCGCAGGAATGCGAATTATTGCAGGGCTATCCTCCAGGCTGGACAGACATGCCCGGCGCGTCCGATTCCGCCAGATATAAGGCGCTCGGAAACAGTGTCGCGGTGCCCTGCGTGGAGTACCTCATGCAGGGGATCGCCCTGGCACTGCGGGCGGGGCTGTAGGATTGTTGCTTCTGCTTCCTTTCCGGCAATATCTTCGTTGGGTTTGGTGATAGCTTTACGACAGAAGTTTCGATATACTTCGCATTACAAAGCAGGAAAGGAGCGATTACGCTATGGAACAGACAGCCAACCTGTGCGCCCAGGTCCCCGTCTCCCTCCTGGCCAGGATACGGGAGGAGCAGGAGAAGGCGGGAATACCGCGGGGCGAGTACATCACGCAAATACTGACTGCCTACTATGAAACTCAAAACAGAAAAGGAGACAAAACCATGGAATTTACTAAAACATTAGCCTTCCAGATCCCGGAGGAACTGTTCAACCGCATCAAGGACCATCTGGACCGGGAGAGACAGCGCACCGGAAGGAAGCTCAGTCAGAAGGACTTCGTCATCGGCCTCATCGAGCGGGAGCTGGAGGCGGCCGGACAGCGGGAAGACGGAGAAGACGATCCCCAGGAGAATGACTCCGGGGATGGCAGCAGTGAACAGGAGTAACACAGCGGGGGCCGCCAGCATGGCGGCCCTCAGATGTTGGAGGTGATCCCGATTTTTATCTATCCCGACAACCTGACCGCGAAGCCGACATTATGGCTGTGGGAGCTGAAGGACCTGGCGGTGGTGGGCGTGGGGCTTCTGCTCTCTGTCCTGGCGCTGGCCTCCTTCGGCTTCCTGCTGCCGCTGGTGCTGACGGTGCTGTACGCTTTTCTCAGCATCCGCATGGAGGACGCCAGTATCCTGGATTTTCTCCGCAATGCGGTCTCGTTCCTGTTCCTACACCAGCAGTTCTACGAATGGAGGGAGCGGCGTGAATAGAAAACAGAAGAAGGAACAGAAGCGGCTGCTGTCCACACGGCAGCTCATGGGGATCGACCAGTTCACGGAAAACGGCCTGAAGGCAGGCCGCAGTGAGCTGGTCTTTTTCCTTATCCAGCCGGACAATCTCTCCGTCCTCTCCTCAGAGGGCGTTCAAGGGAAGATCGTAGCCCTGACCAACCTCCTGCGGGGCGTGGAGTCCGTCCGGCTGCTGGCGTTGGATTCCCGTGAATCCTTCCAGAGCAACAAGGACTGGTACCGCCGGCGGATGGAGCAGGAGACGAACCCCGCCCTGCGGGAGCTGCTGCGGCAGGACGCCGCCCACCTGGACAGCATCCAAGCCGGGACCGCCTCCGCGCGGGAGTTCGCCCTGGTCTTTGAGCTGGACCGCCAGAAGGAGGAGAACGCCCGCAGCCAGGTGACCCGATTGGAGAAAAATATCCGGGATCAGGGCTTCCGGGTGCGGCAGGCAGGACGGCAGGACCTCATGCGGCTGCTGGCGGTCTACTACCAGCAGGACATGACGACGGAAGTATTTGAAAACGTGGACGGCGAAAGGTGGGTGAACGCGGATGCCTAAACGGACCTCGAAAAAAGCAAGACCCGCGCTGGAGCCTCTGCCCAAAGACTTTTTGGACATGATCGCTCCGGCGGCGGTGAAATTCAACACGGATCATTTTATTCTGGGCAGCACCTACCACTGCGTCATGGCCCTGCGGAGCTATCCCGCCACCACGGAGGAGCTGGCCCTTCTCAGCCACCTGGGGGAGCGCAGCGGGGTGAACCTCTCCATCTGCCTCCGGAGGGTCACGACGGCGGAGGAGCAGAAGATCATCCAGAACGCCTCCAACCGCAGCAAATTTGAACGGGGCAGCACCAACAACATGCAGCAGAGCGTCACGGCGGAAGCCAATCTCCAGGATGTAGCCGCGATGGTGGCCGCCCTGCGCCGCAGTAAGGAGCCGCTGATGCACTGCGCGGTCTATATCGATCTCGCCGCGGACAGTCTGGAGGCTCTGCGCACCCTGCGGGACACGGTGACAGGCGAGCTGATCCGCTCCAGGCTGGAGGCAGACCGCCTTCTGCTCAAGCAGCGGGAGGGCTTTCTTTCCGCCAACCCGGCTGGCCGGAACGCTTTCGGGTCAAAGTGCGAGCGGGTCCTGCCGGCGTCCTCTGTGGCGAATCTCTACCCCAGCAACTACTCCGGCAAGACCGATCCCCAAGGCTTTTACATCGGCAGGGACAAATTCGGCAGCAACGTCATCGTTGACCTTGACCGCCGCGCGGACGACAAGACCAACGCCAGCGTCCTCATCCTGGGAAACTCCGGTCAGGGCAAGAGCTTCCTGCTGAAGCTGCTGGTCACCAACCTGCTGGAATCGGGGAAATCAGTGATCTGCCTGGACCCGGAAAATGAGATGGGGGAACTCTGCGGAAAGCTGGGCGGCTGTTTCATCGACCTTATGAGCGGGAAATACCGCATCAATCCCCTGGAGCCGAAGCTGTGGGACATGGGCGGGGAGGAAATGGGGGCCCCCATCGAAGCCCAGCAAAGCGGGTTCGATGGGGAGAGGATGAGCAGCGGAATGAGCGAGCTCCCGCCGACAGG
>Ga0224747_10044_pt1 | contig 19532 bp, 18 predicted proteins | sample LIM_F_Water_Pos_FD_182999 | JGI IMG/M metagenome (GOLD analysis project Ga0224747, IMG submission 182999) | Enriched cells from gastrointestinal tract of the lab mouse from Pacific Northwest National Laboratory (PNNL), Richland, Washington... | ecosystem: Host-associated > Mammals > Digestive... | reverse complement strand
ATTCATCCTGGAAGATGCAGCATAAGCGATCGTAATCTTCACGAAGCATCAGAACGTCAACATCGTCGTCCCAAGGGATGAATCCACCATGTCGTACCGCTCCGATCAGGGTTCCGCCACTTAAAGAATACCGTAATTGATTCTTCCTGCACACCCGATCAAATTCGGCCAGAATTTTTAATTCTTCTTTTTTTACAAAATCCAAACTAAAATATTTCTTTTCCTTTTCGCTCATAGTCAATGTCTCCTTTTCACAATAATAGACAACATTTTGCAGAAATCTTTTTTATAGACAGCCAAAAGGAAAAAAAGACATATAATTTCCGCAGGATAAATAAGGTAACTGTCTATGTAAAGGAACAGAATGGACTGTAAAACTAGAACGGCAATTCCCATTATGGTTCTGTTTCTGTCAAAACTCATTCCCGTCAGCTTTTTCGCATCTTTGCACCGAATGGCAAATACAATAAGATAACCGGCACCGGTTCCGATTGCCACACCGTATAATCCCATTTTCTGTATCAGAAGAAAATTCACCAGTAGATTGATAACAGCTCCCAGAAAAGTCGTATAAAACAGTTTTGGGGAACACAATTTTGCCATATACGCAACGCCGGTAAAAGTTGATAAACATCCGACTACCATGGCAATACATAACGGGGGAACATACATCCATGCTATCCTAAAATCGGTACTCATTGTCAGGACAAAGACGGGCTTTACCAAAATAATTCCCAGAGATGCTGTCAGGATGAGTATACCCGCAGCATATCTGAAAATATCGGAATAAAAATCAGACTGTTTCTCCGTATCATTTTCCTCAATAGCCGACAACTGCCATGCCTGCATAAATATAGAAAAGATCAGATTCATGATGGTTGGTATTTTTACCGCAAGAGCATAAATTCCATTAGCGCTATCTCCCAAGTAGTAATTAATAAAATACTTATCGCCGGCGTTCATGATCCACCACATAATATTATTTGGTATTAGCGGTATGCAGTATTTCAACATTTTATATGCTGTATGAATATGAAAGTATTTGAAAGAAAACTTTTGAAAAATTTTCCCGCCTATTGTAGCCTGGACGGAGGCAAGCAATTGAGCCAGTATCAGCGAATACAGGTAACCTTTCACACCCATTTTTAACGCAACGAGGAAAAACACATTGCTGAATACAGTAACAAATGTGACAATGATCCCATTTACGGCAAAGGCAACATTCTGTCCTGCTGCCCGTAGATATTGCCCAAAAATAAGATTGTATGTACTTGCAATCAGGCAGATCACATAGCAAAGCACAAAATCGCTTTTATTGCCGAAAAGATATTTATATGTAGGGACTCCAGCCAGAGCAATTCCTGCACCGACCAAGAATACTATGACACATACGCATACCGCCGCTTCTTTGCTTATCTCATTTTTCGTCGCAAATCGTATTACCGCCTCATAAATCACAAGAGACGTAAACGGAAGCATCAGACTGACAGCAGTAGAAAATAGATCAATGTTTCCGTAATCTTCCGTAGACAGGTAGTAAGTATATAGTGGAAGAATCAAAAAAGTCAGGACTTTACTTCCAAATGTTCCCACGGTATAGATGGCCATATTTCGAGCCAGAGATCTATATTTTTTATCTTCACTCATATTTTTCGTCATCCTAAAAACTTATCCAGCACCTCAATGTGTCCTTTTGATTTCTCTGAAACATAAAAATCAACAGAAGGAGCTCTTTCCAGCTGGCTGCAGGCAACGTCGAGATCAATCGAAGTTCCATCTTTGATTAGCCATCGATAATCCCGGTAGTTTAAATCATCTAGCATATGCGTTATTTTACTGCTATATACTACCGGCACAAATGGTATGTTCCTGCATATAGCCAAAACGGATGCATGAAATCTTGTACAAACCATTGCAGAAAATTTTGAGATCACCTTTATGGATTCTCCCACATCAGTATGATTGTATATTTCCACCTGAAGGTCACTGAAATTGCCGGAGGCTTTTAATGCGATGCAGGTATCCAGATCGCCTTCATTTTGGCAAAAAGACATTAATATTATTTTATATTTATTCTTCAATCTGTTTATAAGACTTATCATACCGTCCATATATTTCTCTTTCTGTCTGCATATCCCAATGTTAGACAGACTTATAACCGAGATGCCTACAATATTTTTGCAAAAAAATTCCGGAACTATTTGCATGTTGAAAATAATATCGGGAAATAATTTTACATTTTTTAATTCTTTAAAGCTGTTATATGATGGCGTGTCTCGAAAAGTTACCACTTCATATTTTTGAAATAATTTTTTGTGCTTTTGAAGAAACTCTTTATTTGAATAGGGGCCAAAGTTGCATCCTACTATGGCATTGTGCCTGCAGTGTCTGAGAATATATTCAGAATCTCTGACCTTATTTATCCAGGATCTGGGAGTTACCTGCATAAAAATAGACCCACCCAACTCCAGGTGCAAGTCGTATGACTGACGCCTGAAGTGTCGGATTAATTGTATTTTAGGAATATGAAAAAAGGACAGAACCTTATTTATCAGTCTGAGGAGGTATTGCTTTTCTGTCGGTAAAATCGACTTCATCACTACAAGGTTATTACTCTTACATGCCGGGCTGCTCAGAACATTACAATTATAAATATAGAACTGATGTTGTGGATACCTGTTGGCAACCATCTGTATCATCAGGTCATCTCCCAGATTATTATTCAGATATGCATCCAAAAAAACTTTCATTTGGAGGATCTCTCCTTTATTTTATTAGCAGGTAACGCATCTTGGCAAACAACACGATCAACGCCGGAAGTTTCTTTTTCATTAGCGTAAAATATATACTCTGCAAAATCGGAAGACTTTTTGTCGGATATAACATTAACAATGATACAACCATTTCGTCATTCAAAACATCCATAATTTCCTTTTTTGTTTTTCTGTAATTATGTACAGTACACCATCTGGCTTTTTCAACCATGATCACGCGTATATTGGCTAAAATACGCCTTTGGATTCTCATCTCTTCTTCCGTGTTATTGACCCTGTTCTGTAATTCAATGTACAATTGTTTAAACATCTTTAATCTGTTCGGGGTAGGTCTTTTTGAAAAGGAAATAGCATTATCGTTGCAATAATGATAGCCGTTAAAGTCAACAGTACACAAACGCCAACACACATTTAAGTAATCCAGATTAAAGAGGATATCTTCAGAATTAACCTCTCTCTCTGACAGGAAACGAATATTATGCTTATTGATTGTGTGCAGTTTGAATATTGACCGGCACACAGATATACCTAGAAATCCATCCTGATCTTCATCGGGCATTCCGCCAAGGAGCATACCTTTGAACAGATACTTTTCTGCTTTTGTATCAATTAATTTTCCGGAAGAATGGCTTTTTATCCTATCATCAATGAGATACCCTTCATTTGCAAAGTAGCTGTATGCCCATTCGGAATCAGTTGCGACTGCGCTATCATACAGGCGTTCATACATTTCAGGCTCCACATAATCATCGGCATCAACGAATCCCACAAAACATCCTTCCGCATTCTGTATACCGACATTTCTCGCAATACCCTGACCTTCGTTTTCTTTACTGATAACGCGGATGCAATCATTATTTTGGGCATATGTCCTGCATATTGCTTCTGTTTTGTCTGTAGAACCGTCGTTTATGACGATAATCTGAATTCCGCCAAGCGTCTGGTTGAGTATACTGTCCAAGCATCTGCCAATCAGTTTTTCTGTGTTATATGCTGGCACGATTACGCTTACTTTATATTTATCCATTTCCTGAGTATCCCTTCTTTACCATGCGCAAAGCGCCTTTTATTTCCGGCTCACTGATCTCCCGATTGCCGCTTCACACATTGCCTCAAAAGATGCGAACTTATCCGCTTTTTTGTGGAGCATGTCCTTTGCCAGCGCAGCGTTTTCCCCGTATTCAACTTTTCGTGCAATCTCATCAATCAATAAGTCCTCATCATTTGCAAAAAACATAAAAAATTCTGCCATTTCTTCTTTGGAAGGAAATTTTCTGTATCTCTGATAGTACTGTCTTATAATGTCCAAAGCTTCCTCCATCTCTTCGTTTTTTCGCTTGTTATAGTATTCTTTAATGCTGCAGATTACTTTGCACGGATTGCCGGCAGCAACAGAATCCGCCGGAATATCCCTTGTAACCACACTTCCGGCACCTATTATTGTGTTTTTACCGATTGTGACTCCGCCGAGTATTATTGTATTAACGCCTATGAAGCAATTGTCTTCTATAGATACTTTCCTGCCGGAACCTATGACGTCGCCATATAAAACTTTCAGTACGCTCCAGTCAAAACCATGCGTCAGTATCTTGCATCCTTCCGTTATCGTCACACGGTTTCCTATCTGAATTAGATAGGGCCTTGTTTCGTCAATCAACGTTTTGGGGGGGGCAACAAAGTATACATCTTCCGCAATATCGGCGCCTTTTCCGTTTAAATATCTGATAAAAGCTTCGGAATCATATTTATGTCCGTATATTATTTTTTTTAAATATTTTTTCAGCAATAAGGTTCCCTCCATTTCCCTATAACCGTTTTGCGCCTGAAGCCGTATTGTATTGAAAATCACGGTGGCGTAAGAAACAGGTTCTTCCCATGTGCTTTCCGGAATGAATTCTCGTTGCAAAGACAAGTGATAAGAAGGTAAAATAAATGTAACCGCTGCTCTCAATCTTCAATGCAGAATTATAGACCCCGATAAACAGAAACAGGAAAGCAGCTGTTCCGGATATAATTCCACTGTACTTATATTGCTCCGGATCTTTCTTCACCAATCTTTTGGAATTCAGGAAAACAAACAATATAAACGAAAGATATATTATAAGACCAACATATCCATTTTCCAGCAAGATCAAACCAAATAAAAACGCATTATACGCTATTGCGGAATATTTAATATAAAACGGGTTCGGAATAAATGCAGCTATATCAGCAGCCCCCATCCCAATGCCAAGAATCTTCTGCAACGCGGATTCCAAAAAATAATGATCTACAATTCCAAAAACAGTCAGCCGGTTGGAAACAGGTATGCCCTCATGGTATATAATTTTTGAGGAATTGTAAGAGCGTGTAGAGTAATAAATCATATATTCAAGGGAAAGCTTTTCTGAAAATCCCGGATAGAGATACAGAAATATTGCCCCCCCAATCAACATCATGATCCCAAAAACGATTATAAGATACACGGACTTTGCCAACGCTTTCCATGTTCTTCTGTTTCCTATAAATAGTGCGCCTATCACAACTAAGATAAGCTCTATGAAATAAAATTTGACTTCATTCAAAGCACATGTGACAGATATCACAAATATGTTTATTAAGACCACTTTAATTGCCCTTTTTTGAGACAGATATGCCGCTATATTCTCAATCGTCAGTACGACTACAAATGTATTTACTGCAGAATTTCCCCCAACATATCTTCCAAACAAGCCATTTAAGTAATCCATTCTTTCGCCGAACACAAAAAACTGCACCATCATTATAAAGAGATTCAAATATAAAAGAATGTGCAGAAATCGAATGTGCCCGAACCATTTATTCACATTAAGCAGCTGTATGCAAAGAATAAGCCACAGAAAAAAGCGGCCATAGTTCCTAATCGCCCACAGATAAAGCACACTGTCGCCTCCGCTGACAACCGTCGAAAGAAAGCCTACCCAAAAGAAACACAAAATCATGCAGGATGCACTAAAAAAATCTTTGCATACCGTAATTTTTTTTGTCCTAATAAGAAACAGGAAAAGTACTATGGTAATCAAGTCTGTAAAGTAATTCATCCATCTGGGAAAAGACAGATTGTATATAGCAAATTTAACAAAGATATTATAAATTATTTGTATCCAAATAACCCAGTCAGCATCAATATCTTGTAATGTTCTTTTTGTTGTGATACTCATTATTTATTGCTCCCATAATCCGTTCCGAAATATGTACAGACTCAAATTTTTCTGCAAAACAACGGCACTTATCATAAAAAGACGCTTTATTTTCAACTGCTGAAATCATTTTTTCAGCAAAATCATTGATATTTCTTTCAACAAGGTATCCTGTTATTCCATTTAAAACAAGATTATTTACGCCGATTGCATTGCATGCTACAACTGGGATTCCACAGGATAACGCCTCCAAAATAGAAACGGATACTCCTTCTCCCTTGGACGAAAAGAGAAACACGTCGCTTTGCTGAAGATATTCTATAACCTGAGCATGATCCAGATTACCTGTAAATATTACATTGGATGAAATTCCAATTTCCACCGACTTGGCTTCCAAAAAACTTTTTTCCACTCCTTCTCCAACAATAAAAAGACGTGATTTTGTAGCAGAAGAGCTAAGATATTCTTTATAGGCCTCGAGGATAAATCCAACGTTTTTCCATGCAGTCAACCTGCCTGTATAAATAAACTGTACACCGTCCCACTTCTTTTTGACAGGATGAGAGACCGCTCCAATCAATTCAACCGGGCTTCCTATGCTGTAAAAGCGCTTATTGCGAAACAAAAAGCGATGATTTTCCTGATACTGCATTAATTCATTTTCACTTGCCACAAAAAAACTCATATCGGCCAGTTTCTGGGCGATCATATATCCGATATTCAAAAAACCAGTAATGCTTTTATTCTCAACATATGATAAGCCATGTTGATGATGTACAACAAACTTTTTCGGGTGCGTCAGTTTAAGTCCGATTGTAGTGGCAGATGTGTGGGAATACAGAATATCGTATTTTCTAAACTTACTGGAAGCTCTTATTATACCAAGAAAACTCCTAAAAAAGTTCGGAATGATCTTTTTAGACGTTTTAACATCCGAATATAAATTAAGATTATATTCTCTGCCATGAATCGCAAATTTATCTCTCTTAATTTGGTCGACAGAACACCCCCAATACTCAATATCAGATTTTCCATCCACATAGAAATACGGTAGTAAATTTCTTACATAACTCAACATCCCACCAGAAGGCCAATCCTTAAAATTGGACAAATATACAAAAGCAATTCTCATAAAACACTCTCCAAAATGTCGGCAATTCTTTCACAGGCATGTCCATCTCCGTAAGGATTAGACGCATTACTCATTTTTCTATATTCTTCGTCGTCCGTAAGAAGTCTGGTAAACTCGCGATATATGGTTTCTTCTTCTGTGCCAACCAACTTCAGCGTTCCCGCCTTAATGCCCTCCGGGCGCTCTGTTGTATCTCTCATTACAAGTACCGGTTTACCAAGAGACGGTGCTTCCTCCTGAATACCTCCGCTGTCAGTAAGAATCAGGAAACTCCTGCTCTGGAAATTATGAAAATCTAAAACCTCCAACGGCTCAATAATATGAATTCTTTCATCTCCTTTTAAGACCTCACGCGCAGTTTGACGGACAACAGGATTCATGTGAATCGGATAGATAGCTTTTATGTCCGCATGTTCATCCATAACACGACGAATGGCTCGAAACATATGCTTCATTGGTTCGCCCAGATTTTCTCTTCTGTGAGCAGTAATCAAAATAAGCCTGCTTCCTTTGGCCCACTCCAGCTCCGGATGGGAGTAATCTTCTCGAATGGTCGTTTTTAATGCATCAATAGCCGTATTTCCTGTAATATATATAGAATCAGCATTTTTCCCTTCTCTTACAAGATTATGTATCGAAAGCTCTGTCGGTGCAAAATGAAATTTGCTGATTATACTGACCGCTTGACGGTTAAATTCCTCTGGATATGGGGACCATATGTTATAGGTGCGGAGCCCTGCTTCGACATGGCCTACTGGTATCTGTAAATAATAACAAGCCAATGCAGCTGCAAAGGTAGTAGTTGTATCGCCATGTACAAGGACAATATCCGGCCTTACCTGCTCAAGAACACCTTTTATCTTTTCCAGAATACCTGTGGTAATATCAAACAGCGTCTGCTGTTCCCTCATGACAGAAAGGTCATAATCCGGCTTTATTTGAAATACCGATAAAACCTGAGCCAGCATTTGACGGTGCTGCCCTGTCACACAGACAACCGTTTCAAAACCGCTTCTGTTTTTCAGCTCGTTTACCAACGGACACATCTTTATCGCTTCTGGTCTGGTGCCAAACACAAGCATTACCCTTTTCATCTGGAACTCCCCCTGGCATTTTGCAAAAGCACCGCATAACTTTCTGCCGTTTTTCTTGCTGCGATTTCCCATGTAAAATTATCAAATATTCGATTTCTGAGTTCTTCGGTTCTGTGTTTTTTATATGCTCTCTCAATTGCCAAACGTATTCCCGCAAGATCATCCGGTAAACAATATTCCGCAAGATCACCAAAGTATTCTGTTGTTGATCCCTTTGAACTTACAGCCAAACTGCATCCCATCGACGCTGCTTCCAAGCTTACCAGTCCAGGTGTATCCAACCAGCTTGGCAATGCGCTTACTCTGCAAACCTTATAGAGCTGATACAACTTCTCATTTTCAACTTTGGGTATATAAAAAAAGCTATCGTTTTTGTTAATAATTGCTTTTACTTCCTCAAAATAATTTTTTTGATTTTTTGAAACAGCTCCTACCAATACCAATTTATATCCCGATTGATCCAACGCTTTTACAAGACCCAATTGATTTTTTCTCGGTTCAATCCGTCCGACACAAATTATAGCATCTCTGTATTTTTCAAACTCAGGCGGCGTATCGGCCAGGTTTTGTTTTCTAGCCACATCTGCGTCTATCGCGTTTGGTATTACAGAATAACGCTCTTTTTCTAATCCAAACGACTTACAAAACATATCCATTTCCAATTCGGAATTTGGTAAATAATAATCCACATGATTCACAACAAATTGCTGCATTTTTGAATAACCAATTTTCCACAGATTGCGGGTCGCAACATCCCTTGCATCTTTATCTTTAAGATATCGCGCAACAGCTTTTACTCGCTCTTCATTATCAATCCCCATGCAGCCGTTAATTATCTTGCGTATTCCAATTTGCCCCCGTTTTTCAAACTCGTCCATCGGCCAGTATATTGTTGACAGAGCTATTGGCTTATTTTGCGTAACAGCATTTTTTACATGAAGATAGGTTTCCTGTATTCTTGTGACATTAGAGAGATGCACCAAATCATATTCCCTCAAATCCGGTTCATAGTCCAAACTGATATCTACTTTTATACCCAGTTTTTCAAGTTCTGATTTGGTCTTCAATAACTGGATGGTATCTCCTCCTCTAAGGTCATAAAAATTTTTTCTACTCTGCATTAATACCTTCATTGCACTAACCACCTATATCGCTCTGATCACCCACCAAGAGCATAAACTGTCATAAACCGAACTATGATTTACATTCCAAGAATTTTTTCGCATAGCAGTCACAGATAAATTCCCAGCTATATTTATCTGCAATTACCTTTTTTGCTTTATGACTCATCTGCCGAATTTCATCTTCAGATAATTTATCAATCCGTTCAATAAGTTCTGCAAGGCATCCATCATCCAGCGACCAATATACTGCCGCGTCCTCCGCAACTTCTCTGTTAAAACCAATGTCATACAGGAGATTGACCTTTGTGCTCCCAAGCGCCTCCAACAAAGATGGATTTGTTCCTCCTACCGAGTGCCCATGAAAATACCCAAAACAATTCTCCCGTATTTTTTTTAAAAGCTCCTGATCGTAAACTGTTCCAACAAACTTTATTCTGTTATCCTGACTATAATGAAGTTTGTTTTCCATATCTTGAAGCATCTTAAAATTTTCGGTACATATAATTGCCAAATCTTTGTCAATCTTACTTTTCATGAATTCTCGAATAATCGTTTCATAATTATTTTCGGGTACGCATCTGCTCACCATCGTGAAAAAAAGATGATCTCGCAAGCCATGCTTGTCCAGCCAGTTTTTATATTGAATATCATTGTCTTCTAATTTACTTGGCGTCACTTCCGCGCCATAAGCAATATATGTTGTTTGAGGATGATACGAGGCGTACTCCTTTTGAATATACTTTTCTATATTGATGCTGTCGCAGATCACCAAATCCACATTTTTTACCATAAGCCGTTCCGATTCTTTCCAATACCTGCGAACCGGCGCCGACCATTTAGCTCTCTTCCACTCATGTCCGTCCGGGTTCAAATATACCCTTCCGCCCAAACGATGAAGTCTTTTTACATATCGCGAGACAAACGGCCCAATCCGGCAAGCCAATATGTAAACTATGGCATTATTGATTTTGTTCTCCTCAATATATCTGCAGCATTCCTTGAATGAAGCCACATCGTACGCTATCGCCTGAGCCGATCCCAGCCACTTGGGAACACGAATCAGGAAACAGTCTGCCCCACAGTAACAAAACCTGCCGTTTTTTACCTCAGATGCGCCTGTCAGCTCAGCAACATTCATACTGCCTTCACCGTTTGCTTTGCAGGACACATGATATTGTATGGCATGATTATCCTTATGGTACTCAAGAAGCTTTTGAACAAAGCTTTCGTATCCTCCATAAAAAGACACGCCCTTGGCGCCAATGATAAACACATGCTGCATTTCTGCCACCTCACCGCATCCCCAGCAATAACCAGTGTGCTGTATCACACACTTCCGCCGCCTGCCACGGACAGAAAATGAATGTTACAGCACATTGGTAAAGCTCGTCGCTATTCCCGCCGCAAAAGTGCCGCTAAATACCACCTTTAGCGACCAACACAAAAAGAAGCCCCTGAAACAGAGCTTCTTTTCTGTCATTGACTGCGGAATTGACCACTTATTGCACTGGCCGGATACATTACAACAGGAAAATTTGACGAACCTTCCCACCAAAAAACAGAGCCCCTTACGGAGCTCTGTTAAAATATTCATTGAACTTTGATCGTCAACTCATTGTAAATCCCGACCGGTACTTCCAGGCCAAAACAATATTCATCCATCCTGTCCTGTTCAAAATTATATACCGTTACAATTTTCTTTTCGGGGTCTACTACCCAGTACTCTCTTACACCGGCGGTACGATACCTGAACAATTTTTTAAAATAATCCATCTGCCTGCTGCTTGAGGAAACAATTTCTATAATCCAATCCGGTGAACCATCACACCCTCTTTCCGTAATTTTTTTCTTATCACAGATAACAGATATATCAGGTTCCACATAGTTCCTGTCATTCTCATTCAAAAAAACTGCAAACGGAGCAGGAAACACTTCGCATTCTCCTTTATTCCGCTCAATGTAGTCCTTTATTTGGTATGATAAGTCCATTACAAGCATCTGATGTCTGGTACTCGGCGGCGCCATGTAATAAATCTTCCCGTCGATCAACTCGGCCCGTTCACCAGCGGGCAGAGAATAGATATCTTCTACTGTATATGTTTCTTCCTTTTGTCTCATATCCATAGTGCCCACTCCTTTCCCGATTCTATTCCAGCCTTCAGAACCGCTGCCACGTTATGTCTCTAAATCTCTTCTCTTCAGGAAAGCCTGCCCCCAAGCGGCCTACTTCGATCCTCTTCGGAACAACACCACTCCCACCGTCTGGAGCAGTATCTTCACATCCTGCCGGAGTGACCACTCGTCAATGTACTTCAGATCCAGCTTTACCACATCCTCAAAATCCCGGATATCACTCCGACCGCTGACCTGCCACATGCCGGTCAATCCAGGCGTAATGCTGAGCCTTCTCCGATAATAGATATTATACTGCTCAAACTCATCCACTGTGGGCGGTCTGGTTCCCACCAAACTCATATCCCCCCGCAGTACATTCCAAAACTGCGGCAGTTCATCAATGCTTGTCTTACGAATAAAGTTTCCCACTCTGGTGATACGGGGGTCCTTGTCCATCTTAAACATTAAACCCTGCACCTCATTCTGTTCCATCAGCTCCTTTTTCCGCTCCTCCGCATCGATATACATGGAACGAAACTTGTACATCTTAAACCGCCTGCCGTTTTTTCCGATCCTGATCTGGGAAAAGAACACGGGCCCCCTGGAATCCACCTTGATAGCAAGCGCCACAAAGGGCGTCAGCAGCAGCGTAAACAGCAGGCCAACGCCTCCCCCAAAAATATCCATCAGGCGCTTGATCATCATGCGTCGGTAGTCGATTACATTTACCAGATAAGTCATTACCGGAAACCCGGCAAACTTTCCCACGCTGCTGCAGGGTGTGTCAATGCTGAAACGCTCCATGCAGTTATGGCAGGTAACGCCCATAGCCAAAAAGGACTGTATCAGAATCTCCAACTCACTGCTCTCTGTCCCGGGACAATGCAGCAGCACCACATCCACAGCGCTCTGTCTTGCCACCTCAATCACGCTTTTCCTGTCGGCAATGACCGGGACTTCTCCGATCATCTCCCCTACTCTGTCCGCGTCTATAATCACAATTCCTATGATCTCATAGCTCCAGCCTGCATCCTTTCTGATGTGATGCATCACGTTTTCTATTTCCTGCTGTGCGGTCACGACAATAATTTTATCACTGCTTCTGCTCTTCTTATAATACCGGTTCATATATTCCTTGAAGGCGATCCGAACCAGATAGGTAAGAGCCGTGTTAATCACCACAAAATATCCCAACAGCAATCGGGAAAACTCCAATTCCAGCCGGAACGCATAGATATAAAATCCCGTTCCCACAAACAGGATAATATTATACCTGAGAACCCGCAGAAGCTCATAATAGTTTCCCCTTTGAAAGAAATGCTTATATTCATCGGTAAAAAAGTTATTGAGCATACAAATCAGAAGAAAAGGCAGATAAATCTGCATAATCTCCCGTTTCCCAAGGGTCTGCGGCGCTTCATGATAACGAATCAGATAGGCCAACGCATATGAGGCCGTTATACATATCACATCCAGCAGCAATAAGCCGTAGGTCTCAATGATCTGATATTTCTTGTTGTAGCTGTTCATTTGTTGCTCTTCTCTCCTTGAACAGAATCCATGCCAAATACAGCAATGGAAGATTCCATAGTACACTTAAAGGCAGTAATTCCATGAAACCATATACCGCCATAATTCCCAGTCCTATTGTCCCATAATAATTTTTCTTTCTGTTACAATACCATATTCCCGCACAATATGCAACAATCCAAAGTGCAAACACTACCCAGCCATAATTATACAACACATGAAAATAACTGATGTCAAAGTCTATACGCGGAATATTCCCCAAAACAGCATTGCCGATATTATCGTAAAAGGGATTGATGAGGTCAATTCTGCCGGTCAGATAATAGTTCAGCATCTGATTAGCCACTGCATCTTTTCTCACCCAAAGAGGTAATATTAAAGTCAGCCCTGCCAACACTGCCGGAATCGCAACAAACAGGGTCATATAAGCCTTCTCCAGCTTCCAGTGCCTTATTACTCTATATCCCAGCACCATCAGGAGCAGTATTCCCCATGCGACAATACCTGTTCGGCACATAAAAAGTCTATATGCCGCCAGCATAATTCCTGTTCCTATTACATAGGCATACCACCTCAGTCTGTCCCCGTAGACAATAACAGCCAAAAGAAGTATGACAAAAATATTGGCAAATGCCATATTAGGAGTATGATATCCATAACAGTATAACGTCACTGTTTCCAGATTTTTTGGCAGCAATATCTCCCTGTTCTCAATCAGTCCTGCTGCTGCCAGCAAAAGTGTCCCCCCCGTAAGCGCAACCTTTAACCATAACGCATACTTGAAGACTTTTTCCAGAGACACATTTTTCGCCCCGAAGACTCCCATAGCTGTCAAAATAAGTGTCTTCTCCCCGTTTCTCAGTAAATTGACCCCCAACAGTACCGTGAGAAGTGCCATCAGCACAAGTTCTCGCCATGTATAATCTGTAACAATCACCTTCAGCAGCAAAAACAACGTTACCGCCGCAAATACGATTTTGTAAATCCGATACTCCGAATTGATCCCCGCAGAGGTCATCCCTGTCATCGCAAGAATAAAAATCAAGTAATAAATTTCCTGATACTCTCCCAGTTTCTTTCTGAGCTTCAGCAATCTTTTCCCTCCTGTCCCGACCAGATTCTGCCTCTGATCAAATCCATATAATAGCGGAGTTCTCCGCTTCTCCCATATAACAGCAAAAATACTGCGTGAAAAACTGCCGTCGCCGCAGCGCCTGACAGAACCAGCCGCACCCACAGATTCCAATCCTCCATACCGGCGATACAAAACTCTGTAATTCCAAGTACACTCAGCATCACCAGTAAATGACGCACTGTCATCCCCACATATTGCCTTCCTGTAATATCAAAAAGAGGCCCGCAGACATATCTGGGATAGCTGTACAGATACACCACAGCCGTACTGAGTATGGTTCCCAGAAATACCCCTGCTGTCCCAATCACCCCTGCCAACACAACAGAAGCCACCAGATTGAGCAGCGCCTCTATCAGCGGAATCCTGCGATCTTCATGAAAAATCCCCGCCGCCTCCTTAAAGGTATTTACGGATGCCCTCATCCCGTCCAGGTAAAAATTTATTACCAGCACAAAAACCACTGTCTTATCAAACAAAAAGTCTTTTCCCATCCACAGCTCCACCAACGGCTGCAGAACCGCATACAGCCCTGCCGCCACAAGGCCGAAAAACCAGAAATTAATAAAATCAACCTTTTTGAAGACATCCCGTCTCTGCTCCTGGCTGCTGTCTAACAAAAAATTCCCCACACTGTTGGTCAATGTCTCAAACATTTTGCTCAAAAGAGCTGTGATCCCTGCGATGACAAGACGGTAATTGGTATACAAGCTCATGACCTTAATCCCCAATATGCCCGTAATCACAATGCTGTCGCTTCCGGTAACAATTATTTTACCCAGCTTGTGGCACAGCAGCCCCTTCACTTTTGTGACAATATCTTCCCGAATCTCTTTCTCAACAGGCTCTGTGCATCTCTCCGCCGTGAAAGGATATTTTCTCCTGATATACAGAGAGATGAACAGATTTGGAACACATTTTCCCAACATTTTCAAAATCAGGAATAGAATAAAATTCTGAAAAACCAGAAGAACATAAATCTGCAGTGCGTTCTGAACAATATATGTCAAAAAATAGATCGTATCCGGTATGTAATTCATCAGATCCGCATAGAGCAGCGATTTCTTATAAGCCAGGAAGTAGGAGCATAGACAGTCCGCCAAAAAAAGGGCATAGATCAGATAAATACTGTCATGTATTTCCACCTCTCCCACCAAGAGAGGAATAAACACCCCCACCACAATGCCAATCAAAAGAACTACTCCGGAGATTCCAACATAGCATCTTCTGTAAAAACGCAGCAGCGAATTAATCTGTCGCTGATTTCGCTCCGCCATGGGACGATACATATGATATATAATTGCTGTCCCGATTCCCAGATCCGCAAGAGACATCATGGATATAATACTTCCAAACAGACCATTTATACCGTTATAGTCCGTCCCCATTGTGTCAACCAGCACACTTTGAACCACAAAAGCAGTGACCAGGTTTACCGCATAGGTGACTGCAGACGTAATAACATTGACAAAGGTTCTTCGGGTTCTCTTCATGGCTCTGCCTTTCGCGCACTCCGGCACACATAACAATCCATAAAAGTCAAAACTTTATGCATTCCGCAATACTGACACATATTTTTCCACCACCTTCTCCAGACTGTACTCTTCAAAGGCTTCCGCCTGCCTGGAGAGCAGCAGGGCATCGTCTATTTTTTCTGACCACTCCTCTGCGTCATATGGATTCTCTACATATACCGCCCTGCCCTGCGTTACCTCCTCAAGGCAGCTCTTTCGCGTCATAACCACACGCTTTCCTCTGCGCATGGCTTCTATCGGAGGCATTCCAAAGCCTTCAAACACACTGGGAAACAGAAACAGCCTGCAGCTCTCATAGAGGCAGTCCCGCTCCTGATTGGAGACAAAACCTGTATTGATCACCAGATCTTCAATTCCGTTCTCCATCACCGCTTTGTCAAATGCCGCCGTATCTCCTCCAACTCCGCTCAAAACCAGGGGAACCGCTTTCCCCTTTTGTTTCCTCAGTGCAATCGTCCTCAGCAGCGTCTCCAGATTCTTGTGTGGAAGCATGGAGCTGACACAGTAAAAATATTCATTTTCACGAATTCCGTATTTCTCCTCCAAAACTGCAGAGGTCAACCCGGAGTCTCCTGTCTCCACCGGATTGTAGATGACACAACATTTCTCTTCCACTGTCGGATAATGTTCCGACAGATCTCGCTTACAGTATTCCGATATAGTGATCACACGGGAAGAAGCCCGGCAGGCATGTTTCCACATGTATTTCAAAAACAACCGTCTGACCGTCGAAAAATACTGCGGATAATGGAGCGCCTGTAAATCATGAATCACGCTGACATACGGTATGCCGCTTCCATATGTCACCGGCATGCTGTATACAGGGATAAACATCACATCAACACCGGATTTAACAGCCGCCTTGTCGAGGTGCATATTTTCCCAAAGAATCCGCCTGGGCTGACTGGCCGAATCCACCGGCATAACCATGCGTGTCATATTCGGAAAACTGTCAAAAGCCTGAAAGCTGTCGCTGTTATCCCGGGACACAAAAAGCATGAACTCGTCAGTTTCGTCATATCTTCCAAAACCATTCATCAAATTTCTGATAAAGGATTCCGTCCCACCACAGATCCCCGGGCGAACCCAAAGCAAATCTATCCCTATCTTCATGACCACACTCCTGTTCTTCCTCTCCATTCAGCCCAGAATCATCTTCACCGCTTCAATGGCCACGCACTCCGCCAGATACCACCTGCTGTACCCGTTTATCCGGTAGCACCAGCGGTAACGATCCTTTATCCTCTGCACCGCCTCCCGCAGACTCTTACGGTTGCTGACTCCTCCCATACGGAAATTGGCCAGCACCTTATCCAATGTCCTGACCCGGTATCCTTCCTTCACCAGCTGCAGATAACAGCCATAGTCGTCATGAATGCCCTGATCGCGGAAGGGATGACTCTTGTAAACCCGGGCCCGCACGAACATGGTGGGATGATTCCAGTCTCTGGAGGTCTGAAATCTGCGCAGCCTGGCCTTTTTCACCAGGCTTCTGCCGTTTTTCCTGTATAGCCTGATATTGGAAAAAAGCAGATCACAGTCTTCCTTTTCAAATTCCTTCCTCACGGTCTCCACCGCGTCCGGCTCGTACCAGTCGTCGCTGTTCAGAATCCCGATGATCCCGCCCGTGGCAAGGGCTATTCCCTTGTTCATGGCATCGTAGATACCGCCGTCTTTCTCCGAGACAATGCGGAGACAGATCCCTCTTTCCTCCATACGCTGTCTATAGCTTTCCGCCAGCTCTACAGTGCCGTCCTGCGACGCGCCGTCAATGATCAGATATTCTATTGCGCTGCAGGTCTGTCCCAACACCGATTCCATGGTGACACCAAGCGTCTTCTCGCTGTTATAGGTCACGGTGACAATGCTTACGGTATCATCCATCTCAACTCTCCGTCAGACGTATGGATTCCTCAAACCCATACATCTGGTACTCTTCCCTGTATTCACTCATGGTCTGCTCATAGACCATGCTTCCAAATGCCTTGTTGACCAGCCCTCCCGGCTTTCCGCCCAGCTTCCCCAGAAGAAGAAGTGCCGGATGGAAAATGCGGGTCAGCCGCACCTTCTTTCCATGTTCCAACGCAATGGCGGCAACCATATTCCCGGTCTGAACATATTCGGCGTTCTGGGGATAAAAGGTTCCCCTCTCGCCGTTTTGTATCATAAGCTGCAGAAACCTGCAGAGGTTTCCTATATAAAGCATACTTCTCTGATTATTTTCCCTGGGAAAAAAGGGAAACTTAACCGCCATTTTCGCAAGAAGGGGATAATTGCCCTTTGAGCCCTTCCCGTAGATCATGGGAGGCCGGAGAATCACCACGCCAAAGCTGTCATCCTCCAGTTCCTTAAGCCCCTCCTCCGCCTTCAGCTTGCTGTCGCCGTAAAAGTTTGCAGGAGCGGGAAGGGTCTCCCGGGTAATCACGTTCCAGTTCCCCGGTGCCGCCTTCCACCACACCGTCCTGCTTCAGAACGGATTTTACCGTGCCCACGATGCACTTCAAATCCATCAGAAAACCCATCTTTTTCACATATTCCCCGTCCAGACTGGCTTTCACGTCGATGGGCAGCTCGTCTCTTCCGTTGATCTGGGCCCAGCCCGTCAGCCCGGGCAAAACATCGTTGGCCCCGTATTTATCCCGCTCCGCGATCAGGTCATACTGGTTCCAGAGCGCCGGCCTGGGTCCTACCACAGCCATATCTCCTTTGAGGATATTGATGATCTGGAGAAGCTCATCCAGACTGGTGCGGCGCAGAAAAGCTCCTGCCTTTGTGATGTACTGCTCCGGATTTTTCAACAGATGCGTAGGCGTATCCTTTGGCGTGTCAATCCGCATGGTGCGGAATTTCAGGATATTAAAATGTTTCTTATATATACCGACCCGCTTCTGTTTAAAAAGCACGGGCCCGGGAGAGTCGCACTTTATGGCAATGACCAGCGCCAGCAGAAGGGGCGAAAGGACAATCAGTCCAAGGAAGGCAAGAACGCGATCCATGACATTTTTCACTGCCTTATACATTCCGGTATTCCTCCTCGAACACTACTTCCTTCATTTTCAGATTTCCGCCTCTTTTCCGGAATTCCTCATCCATGGCAAGATAAGCGTCTGTTCTCTGTATTCTGGGCACGGATGCTTTACATACAATCCTTCCGAAAACTCTGGCGCTGCTTTCCCACAACGGCGCAAGCTCCGCCTGGTACAAGGTCGCCTTCAACTGCTTCAGCGCATGATCCACCTGTTTTCCCTTTAATTCTATCAGAAATGCCGTCATTTTTTTGTCTGTCTGAGAGGCGCCCTCCCTCACAAGGATGGCGTAATCGCACTTATTCATCGTGCTTGCTTCCGGGTTTGTGATCACGCCTCCGTCGATATGAAGCAGCATCACTTCATGTCTGGGATTTTCCTGCCCCTGATCCAATGTATAGCTCTTTCCTTTTTCCTGGCAGGTAACCTTAGGCCTGCAGTCCAGAAACTCAATGCAGCCTTTCTGCCGCTCACTGCTTTTGCAGGGCGGCTGGCAAAGGGGCTGTTGATACAAATCCGCTTCCTTTTTCTTTACACCCGCAGCCCTTTTTCCCTTCTTTCCGGTTTTCTTTTCTTTCGGAAAAACATGCTGCGTTTTTTCCATACATTCTTTTAATTCAGTGCAGATCATCTCTTACCTCTGTTTCTGAAACTGTTCTCCATAATCTGATCCATGCGGTCATTTATGCTGGCGGAAATACCGTCAATCTGCAGCGCGTCAATCAATCCCTTGCCTTCCCCGATAATGCTCTTCATATCCCTGGTATCAGGCGACAAAAAATAAGCTCCTACGGTGCCGGGCGACAGGCGCAGTTCCTTTTTTACAACCGTATTCTCGCCGCTTTTTCCCTCTTCCACTCCCGAATAAATCAGCAGGTTCGCTGCGGTAAGCATATAGGGGCTATGCGTTGT
>Ga0224747_10043_pt1 | contig 19597 bp, 18 predicted proteins | sample LIM_F_Water_Pos_FD_182999 | JGI IMG/M metagenome (GOLD analysis project Ga0224747, IMG submission 182999) | Enriched cells from gastrointestinal tract of the lab mouse from Pacific Northwest National Laboratory (PNNL), Richland, Washington... | ecosystem: Host-associated > Mammals > Digestive... | reverse complement strand
TATAAAGAACTTATCAGATTAAAGGAAAGTAACGTTGAATTTGATTTGTCTGACGGAATTCTCATCCATGGAGGAGGTTGGAAGAAGCTTGCCAGTGAAGCTGTGAGTCCGGAGGAATTTCATCAACGTCTCAGGGCTGTCTGTGGGCTTGATCATATTCATGATTATTATGGGATGGTTGAACAGACAGGCTGCATTTATATGGAATGTGAATGTGGGCATTTACATGCAAGTGTATTTTCAGATGTGGTAATCAGAAGACCAGAAGATTTTTCAGTATGTAAAATTGGAGAGAAAGGTATTATACAAGTGGTATCGGCTATTCCGGAGTCTTATCCGGGACATTCTCTCATTACAGAAGACGAGGGGATGCTTCTGGGGGAGGATGATTGTCCGTGCGGTAGAAAGGGAAAATATTTTAAGATATTTGGCAGACTTCAAAATGCTGAGATAAGGGGGTGCAGTGATACCTATGCAGCAACATTCAATTGATTTAGAAATGAGAGAAGCTGTTAAAAATGTAAAGTTCTCTGTTGGAGATATAGATGCCATTTTAGGACTGCCGAATATTTCTGCCATGGTACCTTTTGATGATTTGGCTGTTGAATTCTTAAATTCTCTCTCAAGGATACTGCTGAGTTCAAATGAAGCTAAGGCATATCCTGATGTGTTTACCTTGGGATTTTGGATAAGAAAAGCATCTGTTTTAGCGTTGAAAGAACGTTTTAATAATGTTTCTGGTGATATTAAGGTGGGAAAAGGAGTTGTTTTTCATATTGCACCATCTAATGTTCCGGTTAACTATGCATATTCATTGATATCGGGCATTCTTACAGGAAATGCAAATATCGTGAGAATTCCTTCAAAAGAATTCCCCCAAGTGACAATTATTAATCGTGCAATAAATGAGGCCTTGAATAAGTATCCTGAGATGAAACCATATATATGCCTTGTGAGATACGGCAGAGAAAGAAAAGTGAACGATTTTTTTTCAAGATTGGCCGACGTGCGTATTATTTGGGGTGGAGACAATACCATCACTGAACTGAGAAAATCTCTGCTGAACCCAAGAGCAGGAGAAGTTACTTTTGCTGACAGGTATTCTCTTGCTGTTATCAATAGTGACAGATATCTGGAACTGGAAAATAAAGAGCGCTTTGCGGAAGCGTTTTATAATGATACTTATTTGTCTGACCAGAATGCATGTACAAGCCCCAGACTTATTGTATGGATTGGCTCTGAAAAAGAAAAGGCAAAAAATATTTTCTGGAAGTATGAGCATGATTTGGTCAAAAAAAAGTATACTTTTCAGCCTATTATGGGTATAAACAAGCTTACAAGCAGTTATTTGGCTGCGTCAACAAGAAATAATATAAAAATTGAAGACAGGAAAGATAACTATATTGTGAGAGTGAATGTATCAGAAGTTACATCGGAGCTAATGGAATTGAAAGACAATTCCGGTTATTTCTTTGAATATGATTGTGAGAATATTCTTGAAATACGTGATTTCTGCAATAATACGCGTTGTCAGACCATAGGATATCTGGGCGCCAAAGAGGATATTATTCCACTTTTAGAATCAGGAATTAAAGGCGTTGATAGAGTGGTTTCCGTTGGGAAAACCATGGATTTTGATTTTATATGGGATGGTTATAATCTTGTTGAAAGACTTACCAGGACAATAAAGATCAATATATAAGAATAGCGGAGGTAAACAGGATGAAGCCGGTATATAAAATTGGCACCAGGAAAGTTGCGATTATTGGAGCCGGTTTCGTGGGGGCGTCTATAGCATATGCACTTGCATTGCGAAATATTGCAAGAGAAATTGTACTAATTGATATTGATAAGGTAAAGTGTGACGGTGAGGCTAAAGATATCAGACATGGTATTCCGATCATGGGAACTGCTGACTTATATGCTGGTGACTATGTGGATTGTACAGATTGCGATTTGATTATAATAACAGCGGGGCGTAATAGACGACAGGGAGAGTCAAGGCTGGATATGACAAGCGAAAACGCAGAGATTATGAGACGCGTTATCGACTCGGTAAAAAAGCATTATACCAGAGGGTGTATATTAGTCATATCAAATCCGGTTGATATTCTTACCCAAAAAGCAAGCGAATGGATGAGTCTTCCCAATGGTATGGTATTTGGTTCTGGATGTTTGCTTGATACATCCAGATTTGTCAGAAGTGTTGCGGATTATTTGAATTTGAGTACTGGTGTTATTAACGGATATCTGGTTGGGGAACATGGAGATGGACAGGTTCCGGTTTGGAGTCGCGTTACAGTTGGCGGAATACCAATTGAAGAGTATTGTCAGTGTATAGGGATAGAATGGAACAGCAACATACGTGAGCAGATAGAGACAACAACTCGTGATATGGGAGCCGAGATAATAAGGGCAAAAGGAAAGACCCATTATGGAATTGCGACTTCCGTATGCTTTATAGCTGATGCAATTATGAATCAGAGGCCTACAATAGTGTCTGTCAGCTCACCACTGATGGGCGAACATGGCGTAAGAGGTGTGTCTCTCTCTGTTCCGTCTGTAATAGGACCTGTTGGAGTGCAGCAGAGAATACGTGAAAAATGGGCTCCGGACGAATACCGCAGATTTTTTGATGCAGTTGAAAAGGTAAGAGGAATATTAAGTCAGCTGGAATGCTAAGAGGTAATGGAAATGCTGTTAGATAATAAAAATGCTGTCATAACTGGTGCGAAAAGAGGAATAGGACATGCTACAGTGGAGGTTTTTGCCAGAAATGGGGCTAATGTATGGGCATGTGCGAGAAAAAAGGACTCTGACTTTGAAGCAGATATGAAAATATTATCAGAAAAATATTCTGTAGAAATTCAGCCGCTTTACTTTGACATGACTGACGAAGCTCAGATTAAGGCAGCTGTTATGGAAATTAAAAATTCCAAACGCACTGTTGATATTCTTGTAAATGTTGCAGGTGTTGTCGAAGACAGCTCTGGTTTTACTATGACAGCTTTAGCGAAAATGAAAAGAGTTTTCGAAGTTAATTTCTTCGGGCTGACACTTTTAACGCAATATATTTCGAGGCTTATGATCCGACAACATTCAGGTTCAATCGTTAATATTTCATCTGTTGCCGGTATCGATGGCAGACCTGCCCAGTATGAATATGCAGCCAGCAAGGCAGCTGTTATTGGCGGAGTAAGACAATTGGCCAGAGAATTTGCGCCATATAATATTCGTGTCAATGCAATAGCACCAGGAATTGTGGATACTGAAATGGGGAAGCTTATTGATGAGGAGCTTAAAAATACTGTGATTTCAAATGTTATGATGAACCGTGTTGCAAAGCTTGATGAAATAAGTAATGTAATCATGTTTTTAGCAAGTGATCTCTCCAGTTATATAACGGGACAGGTAATCAGAGTGGACGGAGGAATGTAATGGCTGATTTTGGTATGGTTGATAAATGCTCGGATGCAGCATTACAAATACGAAGAGATATTATAGATATGACATATGCCACTGGAAATACAGGCGCTCATTTGGGTGGCAGTCTGTCGATGGCAGAAATGCTTTCTGCATTATATGTTGGCCGCCTTAGATATAATAATGAAAATACAGAATGGGAAGAACGGGATCGGGTAATTCTAAGCAAAGGTCATGCGGCGCTTGCTTTATATCCGGCCATGGTCCAGGCAGGGATTCTGGAAAGAGAGCAGTTAGACGAATTCAAAAAGAATGGGTCGCTGCTTTCTGGTCACCCCTCCTTAAATGGACTTCGCGGAATAGAGTTTGCAAGCGGCAGTCTGGGACAGGGGCTTTCTTTGGGGGTAGGTGTCTGCCTTGCCCTAAAGCGTAAGAATAATGACAAGTCCAGAGTTTTTGTTTTTATGGGGGACGGAGAGTGTGATGAGGGTTCAGTCTGGGAAGCGGCAGCAAGTGCATCACACTTTGGCCTGAACAGACTTGTGGCAATTATAGATACAAATGGGATTCAGTATGACGGGGAAACAGATGCCGTTCTTAATATGTCTCCGATGGGTGAAAAATGGAAGTCATTTGGATGGGATGTAATTGAGCTGGATGGCCACAATGTTGAAGCATTGATTGATGCTTATGATATGAAAAATGATAAGCCGTTTGTTATTATTGCAAAAACTGTTAAGGGAAAAGGGATCTCATATATGGAGAATAATTGGAGATTTCACAATTCCAGGCTTTCGAAGATGCAATATGAACAGGCGATAGAAGAACTGGAGACTATATTATGATTAAGATTGATTCTAAAAATATTCGTATCTGGTCTCGTTTGGGACCAAGTGGTGCTGTAGGAAGTGCTGCAATGGAAATGGTAGAAAGTAATCCGAAAGTGCTGATGCTCACAGCTGATTTGTGTTTTTTTTCTGGGTTGGAGCGATTCAGGGAGCAATATCCAGATAAATTATATAATTTTGGTATAGCTGAACAGAATATGGTGGGTGCTGCCGGTGGACTGGCAAAAGAAGGATTTATACCTTTTGTTTCAACTTATGCAAGTTTTTGCTCTTCCAGGTGTGCAGATCAGGTTAGAGTTAATATGGCATATATGAAGCTGCCAATAAAAATGCTTGGTCTGACAGCAGGTTACGGAGCAGGAATATTGGGAGCAACGCATATAAGTGTGGAGGATATTGCGTTTATGCGTTCTCTGCCTAATATTGTAGTACTGTCTCCTGCAGATTGCACAGAAGTAATAAAATGTATGCTTGCCGCTGCAAAGACAAATGATCCTACCTATATTCGTTTGACTGGACCTGTTAATACACCTGTCATATATAAAGAAGATTATGATTTTGAAATAGGAAAGGCCATACAGTTAAAGCAGGGTGAGGATGTATGTTTTATCGCTGCAGGTTCTATGGTAAGCCAGTCTTTGAAAGCAGCAGCCATTCTTGAAGAAGAAGGTATCAGTTGCAGTGTCATTAATATGCATACAATTAAGCCTTTGGATGAGGAGACTGTCAATGTGGCTTCTGATAATCACAGGCTGGTAATAACCGTTGAAGAGCACAGTATTCTTGGAGGCTTAGGAAGCGCTGTAAGTGAAGTTCTGGTGAAAAAAGAAAAACATGCTCCGTTAGACATTATTGGGATTGAAGATTTGTTTGTCAAGCCTGGCGATTACCAGTATCAGATTGAGCAGAGTGGCTTAACAGGGGAGCAGATAGCGGAAAGAGTAAGCACCATGTACAGATATATAAAAGAATGAGACTATTGATGCTGATGGCAATCACCAGGATATAGTGCGGTTTGCAATTCTAAAAATTGATTTGATCCAGAAAGCAGTCTTTTGTTTCTGAATTTTCAAAAAATTCTCGTTTTACCGATTTCAGGGGGATATGGCCAAAGTGCAGATAATTCCCCCAAAATAATTCCCTCATACAGTTGAAATTTTCCCCAAAATGAGTTATCATCAAGTATCATAGGAATTTTTCTCTTCAAATACCGGATGCAATTCCGCGCCGGCAGGGCATTTGATGAAAAGTGAAGTTCAGTTTGGTTCTCCACGGCATGCGGATGCCGTTGGACGCGTGGGAGAGTGATAATATTTTTATGCGTCATAATAGAATAAAGTGTCTGGCGTTGGCTCTGTTACTGTGTCTCAGCGGCTGCGGAGGGGGAGGCGGAGAGACGGAAGGACAGTCCACGGTACATGCGGCTTCAGGAAGTGAGAAGACGGAAAGCACAAAGACCCATTACCAGATTCCGGAGTTTGCCGATTCTGCCTTTCATGCCGATAAGGCTGTGGGAGATGACAAAGCACAGATAGATCTGTCAGCCGTAGCTTCGGGATATGTGGCTGTCTCGGCGAAAGCAGATTCCAGATTGAAATTTCAGGTGATTAAGGGAGAGGACACTTATACTTATAATGTGGCCAATGACGGGACACCGTCGATATTTCCTGTTCAGTGTGGGGATGGGGTATACACTTTTCGGGTCATGGTGAATACGACGGAGACGAATTATGCCGTTATGTATACCACGGACCAGGAAGTGAAGCTGACGGACGAATTTCAGCCTTTTCTGCGGCCCAGTGATTATGTCAGCTACAGTAAGGACTCGGAATGTGTGAAGAAGGCCGGGGAGCTGGCGGAAGAGGCGGAGGATGCGGTTGCTTTTGTGGCGGCCGTTTTTGAATACATCTGTGATTCGGTGACATATGACAGAGAAAAGGCGTCAACAGTGCAGAACAACAAGAGCTATCTGCCGGATCCCGACGAGACTCTGCGGACAGGAAAGGGAATCTGTTTTGACTATGCCGCGCTTGCGGCGTCTATGCTTCGCAGCCAGGGGATTCCCACGAAGATGGTTTTCGGCAATGTGTCGCCGGATAATCTGTATCATGCCTGGAATATGTTTTACACGGAGGAAACCGGCTGGGTGACCGTAGACTATGAGGTGAAAAGTGGTGACTGGAACCGCCTGGATCTGACTTTTTCGGCAAACGGTGCGGATGGTACCTTTATCGGAGATGGTACAAACTATGCGGATGTATATTATTATTGAAGAAACCGGAACTATAAATCAGCAATCATATTGACCAGCGGCCGCAAAAGGGATGGACGGAAAGTATCCGGGGATTGCCGGGAAAGGAAGAGCTGGAAGAAAGTTGCAGAATTGTAATTGGGAGAAATAAAATGAGACAGAAAAAACTGGACAGTCTGGGAGTAAGTGCATTCTGTGAAAGTATGGCGATGATGGTCCGGTCCGGAATTCAGATGGACGAGGCCGTGGCGCTGCTGCAGTCCGGAAGGGAACAGGGCGGTGTCCTGGAACGGGGACTGAAGATCATGCAGACAGAGACAGAAGCCGGCAGGAGGTTATCCGCCGCTATGAAGACCACAGGGATTTTTCCGGAATACGCGGTCAGAATGGTCAGTGCTGGAGAGAATGCAGGACGTCTGGAAGATGTGCTTTTCCAGCTTGCAAGGTATTATGCGGAACAGAAGACCATGGCGGTAAAGCTGAAGAATGCGGTTATCTATCCCATAGCCATGCTGGTTATTATTGTGGCTGTGCTGGCAGTCATGCTGACTATGGTGCTTCCGGCGTTTAACGAAGTATATGAGAATCTGACTGGGAGCCTGACGGCTTCTTCTTATGCATATGTACGCTGGGCCTATGGCTTCTGCTGGGCTGCACTGGCGGTTATGGTGCTTGTGATTGTGGGACTGGTTCTGGGATTTGTTCTCTGGAACGGCAGGAGGCGGCATATTGTGGAGAGCATACTGGGGAAAATCCCGGTTTGTGCCGTCATATTGGAGAGTCTGGGAATGTTCCGTTTTACGGCGGCGCTATCTACTTTTCTGGCCAGCGGTGAGATGCAGGATACGGCAATGGCGGAAAGCAGCAAGATGGTTTCCTGCAGACCTGTGGAGGAGAGAATCGGACGATGTATCAGCCGTATGGGAGAAGGACATGGCATAGCGCAGGCCGCATTCGAAGAGAAGCTGTTTGAACCTGTCTATGGGAGAATGCTTCTGGCTGGAGAGCGCAGCGGCAATCTGGAATCGGTGCTTCAGAAGCTTACTGATTTGCTGAGCGGTCACTGTTCCGCGTTGGTGGATCGTCTGGTGGGAATTGTGGATCCGCTTCTGTCAGGCATTCTGATGCTGACAGTGGGACTTTCCCTGCTCAGTGTTATGCTTCCGCTGATTGGTATGATGAATGCGGTAGGTTAGGATTTTTGTTACGGTTTACAATCTTCACAGTAACAGGCTTTTCATTTTGTGCCTAAATGCGGCAGGGGGGACGAATATGTATGTGGATAAAAGGCGAAAGCGTTATCCTTTGATAATATTTGCGGCGGTGACTGCGGCGATTGCGGTATTTCTGCTTCAATGGGGGGCGAGGACTTCCGGTGAAGATATGGGAGAAGAGAGTGCCGCGGCGCTGAAGGCTGCCGTTGAACGCAGTGCGCTGCAATGTTATGTGGTGGAAGGAAACTATCCGCCCAGTCTGGAGTATCTGGAGGAAAATTACGGACTTCAGATCAACAGAGAGGATTTTTTTGTTGCATATGATATCTTTGCCTCCAATCTGCCTCCGGATGTGCGGGTGGTGAGCAGAGAATAGATTGTATGAAAAAGGAGAAGGAACCATGGAACATGACAGAAATCTGCCGATGGCTTTCTATACAATGGGAATTGCCTGTCTTTTTCTGGCCGGCTTTTTTCTGGTGGTTCTTTTTGGTGCACAGACCTATCGCAGTACTGTGTCAGGTCAGACGGAAAACAATCAGAGCAGGGTGTTGCTGTCCTATCTGACTACCTGTGTAAAATCCAGCGACAGTGCAGGGGCGGTTACGCTTTCTAAAGAGGGCGGCTCTCAGATACTGAGCATTGCGGACGGGGACTCCGGATACTGCTTTCGAATCTATTGGCAGGATGGCTGTCTCATGGAAGAGTACGGACAGGCTGGCGGAGAGATGAATCCGGCGGCGGCAAGGGTAATCGGAGAGACGGAAAGTTTCCTGGTGGAAGAGATAGCGGAAGATACATTTGTCGTCACCACTGATGGGGGAAGAGTATTGTTTCATATGAGAAGCCGGCAGGCGGATGTGCGGGAAGGCAGCAGATGAGAGGATACAGGGAAGAAGGTAAAGGGCAGCATATCACATCATTTTATATGGAGACATTGGTTTTGGCGCTGATATTTATCGCGGTGATTCTGGTGTTGACAAAAGTTTTTGCCTTGTCAGGACAGATGAGTGGGAAGGCAAAGGTACTGACCAATGCGGTACATCTGGCAGAGAACGCGGCAGAGGCTCTGGCCGCTTCCGACAGCCTGGAAATGCTGGCCGTTCTGCTGGAGGAGGATGGAAACGTTGAGATTCTGCGGCAGGACGGTCAGGAGGTTCTGCAGGCAAGATATGACGAGAAAATGAAGCCGGCGGCGGATGGCAGCTTTCTGGTGGAGGTGCTGTGGGTACCGGAAGCAGGAAATGAAAACGGACTGACACAGGGTGTGATTAACGTGTCCAGGGAGGACAGCGGAGAACAGCTGTACATGCTGAAGACGGCGGTATATATGGGACATTAGGCAGTTTGGGGAATTTACGCGACAGTTCAGACAGGTCGTGGAATTGTTACGAACTTACAGATTGCAGAAAGGTGTGGATTTATCATGAGACATATCCCCATCAGGCTGGGACCGCTGGCGATTCTGCTGACGGTTATCAGTATATGTATGACCACATTGGGAATCTTGAATTTCACCACAGCCCGGGCGGATTTAAGTCTTGCTCAGCAGTACGCGGACACCGTGCGGACCAGATATGAACTGGAGCTTTACGGACAGACGTTTTTGCGACAGGTGAAAGAATTTCTGGCGGAAGGCGGAGATATAACCCGGATGGAAGAGACAGAGACAGACGAGACAGGTGTAATTCGGAAGACTTTTTCTGAGAACCAGTATACGCTGACGGTGGAAATTGTGCCGGACGAGACTTCAGGATTTCGTGTGTGTGGTTGGAGAATCAGAAAGGCGTGGGAGCCGGAAACGGATATGGGAAATCTCTGGCTTGGGGATTAATGCAGTATGAACCATGGTGACAGATATGTAACGGTCAGGCCGGAAGGCAGAACTGTTGCATCGGAGTAAAATAGAGAGGTGGACGGACAGATGGACAGAAATATTGGCATATATGAGATTCTGGAGCAGGCAGTGCGGGATGAAGATGTCTCTGATATTTTTCTGGTGGCAGGATTGCCGGTTACGATGAAACGAAATGGCAGGCAGAAGAGAATCGGGGATAAAATGATGATGCCGAATGTGATTGGACAGTTGGTGGACGAGATCTACCAGGAGGCCCATCGTGACCGCACGCGGCTTGAACGCGGGGAAGACGATGACTTTTCACTGTCTATGCCCAGGAGAGAAACGGAACATGGTACATTTCCGGGAGGACGCTTTCGTGTCAATGTGTTCCGGCAGAGAGGCTCTCTGGCGGCAGTTATCCGCGTGATTCGCTTTGAACTGCCGGACCCGGCACGACTGCGAATTTCGGAAGATGTCCTTTCACTGGCCGATACCAGCGGCGGACTGGTGCTGGTGACAGGTGCGGCGGGAACAGGGAAATCTACCACGCTGGCCTGTATGATAGACCGTATAAACAGTACTCGTGACTGCCATATTATCACTATGGAAGATCCCATTGAGTATATTCACCGGCACAAAAGCGCTATTGTGACCCAACGAGAGATTTCTATTGACACGCCGGGCTATCTGGACGCCCTCCGCTCCGCTCTGAGAGAGAGCCCGGATGTGATATTCCTGGGAGAAATGCGAGATTACGATACTATTTATTCGGCGCTTATCGCAGCGGAGACAGGGGTGCTGGTATTCAGTACGCTGCATACCAGCAGCGCGGCGGATACCATCAACCGTATTGTGGATGTATTTCCCGATAAAGAGCAGGCCAGAGTTCAGCTTGCTCAGGTGTTGAAAGCGGTAGTTTGTCAGCAGCTTGTGCCTACCACCGAGGAAGGCGACAACGGCAATCAGGTCAGAATTCCCGTATTTGAGATTCTGAAGGTGACGGATGCCGTTCAGAATATCATTCGGGAGAACAAAGTGAACCAGTTGGATTCTGTCATGCAGTCCGGTATGAATGACGGAATGTGCACCATGGACGGAAGTCTTCTGAAACTGTATGCGCAGGGCAAAATTTCCAAATCAACGGCATTGAAATTCCGGACCCATTATGGATATGAATATATGGAAAAGCGTCTGGAGGGACAGAAATGATTTCTGAAATGCCTGTAGCTGAAGCAGGAGAGAGATAAAAAGTGCAATCCGAGCATGCCAAAAAGCAGTTGCAACCGCCGGTTGACAGATTGCAAAGCGCAGTTGGTGGTTGACAACCGGAATTTCTGATATGTTTTTCATGTGCTCAGCGCGTATGTAACATTCAGATGTAGTTTGAATTGTTATGAGAGAAGACGAGCTGAACGAATACATGTAGAAAACACAGAAAGGAAAAGCTGCGAATGCGGCAGGAAAAGAAATGAATTTCAGCGAAAAGGTAATGGTGCTCAGAAAGAAAAAAGGATGGTCTCAGGAGGAACTGGCAGATAAGCTTGACATTTCCAGGCAGTCTGTGTCAAAGTGGGAAAGCGGAACTTCCATTCCCGATATTGATAAAATTATTATGCTGAGTCAGCTGTTTGCGGTCAGCACAGATTATTTACTGAAGGAAGAGACGGAGGAAGCAGAGCCTGCTGAATTGGAAGTTGTGTCAGAGGAAGCAGAGGCTAAGATTGTATCCATGGAAGAAGCCGACCGATTTCTGAATCTGACGAAGCGGTTTGCGCTTCCCAGAGCAGCGGCTACAGCCCTGTGTGTATTGTCACCGATTCCGCTTCTTCTGCTTGGAGGGATGGCCGAGTATGGCAAAATGCTTTTAAGTGAAGATATGGCAGGCGGAATCGGGGTGGCCATATTATTAGTTCTGGTGGCAATGGGTGTAGCAGTATTTGTATTTACCGGGACACAGTTGGAAAAGTATGAATACCTGGAAAAGGAAAAGCTGACGCTGCAATACGGAGTAAAAGGAATGGCAGCAAAGAAAAAAGAAGCATTTTCCTGGACTTACAATATGGGGATTACCGTGGGAACTGTATTGTGCATTCTGGGTGTGGTACCTACCATGCTGGCAGCAGCCTTCACTGCAGAAGATTTTGTATTGATTATCTGTGTCACTGTATTGCTGGGATTTGTGGCAGCGGCAGTGTTCCTGTTTGTGTGGGTGGAAAGTATCAGAGGCAGTTATGACAAGTTGCTTCAGGAAGGCGACTATACAGAGGAGAAAAAGGCAGAAGCACAGAAGATTTCCCTTATTTCCGGAGCGTACTGGTGCCTGGTAGTGGCAGCTTTCCTGGGTCTGGGATTAGGCGGATATGAGTGGAAGACGGTCGCGCTGATATGGCCGGTGGCGGCACTGCTTTTTGGGGCGCTCCTGTGTATCCTGAAAGCAGTGTTCAATAATAAGCGAAGGAAATGAGTCAGTGCCGAAGATTCGCAGGCATGAGGCAGGAATCCTGTATACACAGGAAACCTGCTTTCGGACAGAGAGGTAGATAAAATGAGCAGAAAAACAGCAGTAGTTTCCCTTGGACATGACGCTTTGGGATATACCACAGGCGCCCAGAGAGATGCGGTTAAGGTGACGGCAGGAGCGCTGGCGGATCTTGTGGAAGAAGAGTATCAGCTGACAATTACACACAGCAATGGTCCGCAGGTCAGCATGATTCACAAGGCAATGACGGAACTGCACCGGGTGTATATTGATTATACTCCGGCGCCCATGTGCGTATGTTCGGCCATGAGCCAGGGCTATGTGGGATATGATATTCAAAATGCGCTTCGTTCAGAGCTGCTGAGCCGGGGGATTCCCAAATCTGTCAGCACCATTCTGACCCAGGTGACTGTGGATCCCTATGATGAAGCTTTTTATGAACCGACCAAAGTCATTGGTCGTTATATGGCAAAAGAGGACGCGGAGACAGAGATTAAGAAGGGGAATTACGTGCGGGAATATCCCGGCAAGGGCTATCGCAGAGTGGTTGCAGCGCCCAAACCCATAGATATTGTGGAAATTGAGGCCATTCGTACATTGGCAGAGGCTGACCAGGTGGTGATTGCCTGCGGAGGGGGAGGTATTCCGGTGATTGAACAGCAGCATGTGCTGAAGGGTGCTTCCGCTGTGATTGAAAAAGATGCCATTGCCGGAAAGCTTGCGGCAGATTTGAATTGTGATGAGCTGATAATCCTCACTGAGGTAGAATGTGTGTACAGGAATTATGGGGCGGGAAATCAGAGGCCTATTACGGCTATGACTGTGGCAGAGGCGAAGGCAGAAGCCGCGCAGGGACAGTTTGAAGCAGGAACCATGCTCCCGAAGATTGAAGCTGCCATTGCCTATCTGGAGAAGGTGAAAAATGGCAGAGTACTGATTACTTCCATGAAAAAAGTCAGAGATGCCGTGAAGGGCAGGGCAGGCACTGTGATAACACAGTAATCCCCGGCGGCAGCTCCCCTGGCCTGCATGAAAGGCCGGGGGAGCTGCTGTGGATTATGGCGCTCCAATGGCCGCCAGCAATGCACCTGCTATAATGCAGAAATCCGAAAGATTAAATACAATCCGGCGGAGCGGTTTCCATTTTACATTGAAAGAGAAATAGTCCACAACATATTTTCTCTTCAGTCTGTCATAGGTATTGCTGAAGGCGCCGCCCAGCAAAATGGCAAGACCCAGGCGCAGCAGGTGATTCCCTTTCTGCCCTAGGCTGAGAAGAAAACAGATAAACGCAAGCAGGCAGAATACTGCCGAAACGGCAGCTACAATACGCCTGTGACGCTGCCCCAAATTAAGCGCGGCACCACGGTTATGATATCGGCGGATCAGGATAAACTTTGTCTGTCCTGCGCTGCTTTCTCTGTTTTCCGCCCGGTTTTTCAGCCAGAATTCTCCTGCAAAAATGCCCGTAATGAGGAGAATATATAGAAATAATAAGCTCATATTTTTCCATTCCTTTCCTATAACGCAGGATTTTCAACGACAGATTCGAACATATGGAATCATTTTGTCGCAATTCAACTGCCATGTCTGCCTTCTGCCTTTTTCTCTCCGTTTTTCCCCAGTTCTCTTATCGAAAAGAAGAAACGCTGCTTCGCCTGCCCTTATTTTGTTTTATTTCGCTTGAAAAGGTGGCGAAAAGCCGATACAACAGAATTCAGTGGCTTTTGGAATTTGCAGATTCCTGTGCGCTGAATTTAGATACTTCACCCGAAGTATAAACCAGCGGATGATAACATGTTTACTATAGCATAGCTTTCTGCTGTGTACAAGTACTTTTAAAATTTTTAGATGGCTGTGCTGGCAGGAAAATTCGCGTTTACTTCACGAGGGGCAGGTCCCCGCAAGGACCTGTAAAGGTCCTGAGGCCAGAATACCCGCAAGGCCCAACAGGGCCCTGCCGCTAAAGACCAGGATACCCGCAAGGCTCAACAAAGGCCCTTCCTTTAAAGCGAAGGGACGGCGGAGAAGGGGTGGGAGGTTCTTTGGTAACGCGCCGATGAACTAACTGCCAACAGAAACTAAGGAGCGAAAGTACCGCTCCCAAGTTTCAGTAGGCAGTGGATTTCATCTCTGCTAAGGGCACCCCTTTGGTGCAAAAAGTGTCCTTGCGGACACTTGGAAAGAGCCTCCCACCCCTTCTCCGCCTGTCTTTCCGCAGGGTTTCGTGGGGTAATACTGCAGACCAACTTATGGCTACAGAAGACTGGAACTTTACAAACCATACCAGACCAGAAAGTTTAGTCCATATCTGCCCCAAGTCAGTGTAACTTGCAGAGAAACAGGCAGAGGAGGCCGGTGGTTCTTTCCAAGTGTCCGCAAGGACACTTTTAGCACCTGAGGGGTGCCCTTAGCAGAGGTAAAATCCAGCCTCTACGCAGACTTAAGCGCGGTACTTTCGCGCTTTAGTCGAAGTTGAGGATTAGTTTACCGGCGCGTTACCCCGCCGAGGAAAGAACCCCCGGCCTCCTCTGCCGTCCCCTTGCCTTCACCCTGACCATTGCAGGAATCCTGGTCACTGGTGGCAGTCCCCTGTCAGTCCTTGCAGGAATCCCAGCCTCTCTAAAGCCCGGCAGGCTTCCCACCGATTGCAAAAACCCCAGTGCTGTGTTAAACTGACATAAAGCGTTTTGAGAAACATAGAGTCACAAGAGCAGACAGGAGGCGGATAAAATGGACGAATATAGTGAATACAATCTGGCAAAAAAGCTGGAAGAAAGTATTAACCGTGTGTTTATCGGAAAAGCGGAGGCTGTGGAGAACCTGCTGATCTGCCTCTTTGCGGGAGGACATGTGCTTCTGGAGGATGTGCCCGGCGTGGGGAAGACCACCCTGGCGGCGACATTGGCCAGGAGTATGGAATGCCGTTTCGGCAGGATTCAGTTTACGCCGGATACCATGCCCGGGGATGTGGCCGGCGTATCCATCTATAATATGAAAACCAATGATTTTGAATATCGGTCTGGAGCCGTGATGAATCAGATCCTGCTGGCGGACGAGATTAACAGGACCTCCCCCAGAACGCAGGCAAGCCTGCTGGAAGCCATGGCGGAAGGGCAGGTGACAGTGGACGGAAAGGTCTACCGGCTGCCCAGGCCATTCATGGTTATTGCTACTCAGAATCCGGTGGAATTCACAGGAACCTATCCATTGCCGGAGGCGCAGCTGGACCGTTTTATGATGCGCTTTTCCATAGGGTATCCTGACAGAGAGCAGGAGATCCGGATGGCGTCGCTGTTCCTGGAGGGACAGACTCCAGACAGCGTGGAAACCGTGTGCAGGGCGGAAGATATCCTGGAAATAAGGGAAAAAGTCCGGGCAGTTACAGTGAAAGAAGCCATGTTGGGATATATGGAGGATATTGTGACACTGACAAGAACGGAGCCCCGGTTTGTATTGGGGGCCAGCCCCAGAGCGGTACTTGCCCTTCTGCGGGCCTCTCAGGGAAAAGCATTTCTGCAGGGAAGAGATTTCGTGAAGCCGGATGATGTGAAAGCTGTGGCCACTCAGGTGCTTCTGCACAGGCTGAAACTATCTTCCGAGGCCAGAATCCAGAAAGCTGATGCCGCCGCTATTTTAAAGAATCTGATTCTGAAGGTGAAGATACCGGTGTGAAAAGTATTTAATCAATATGGTGATATCGGTCAGGATATTGCTTTGAATTCTGAGAAAGGGAAGGACGATGAAAATACGCAGATTGATTTTTCTGGCGCTGTGGATTCTGTCACTGGCTGCCATCACAAATTTCGGCGGTGCAGTCAGTTATGGCTTTTTCTTTGGAATGACCATGATTCCCGTAATCTCTCTGATCTATATCGCCTGTGTTTATTTTCGCTTTAAAATTTATCAGGAAATCGGAAGCAGAAGCATGGTGTGCGGCCAGCCGGAATCCTATTTTTTCGTGCTGCAGAATGAGGACTGTTTTGCCTTTACCAGTGTCAGCGTGCGACTGTTTTCTGACTTTTCCAACGTGGAGGAACTTCCGGGGGATACAGAATATGAGCTGCTTCCAGGAGACAGATTACCTTTTGAGACCAGAATTGTGTGCAAATACCGCGGGGAATATGAAGTGGGTGTAAAAGAGGTGATAGTGACAGATTTTCTGCGGCTTTTTCGAGTGCGCTATGCCAATCCCAGTACAATCAAGGCCCTGGTGAATCCAAAGGTTGTGCAGTTGCCTGAGCTGAAAAGTGTGGAGGATTTTCAGGCACTTCTACAGAAAGAAACCTTTGCCGGAATGGAGCCGGATGTCAATGTGCGGGACTATGTGGAGGGAGACCCGCCAAATCGCATTCACTGGAAGACTACCGCCAGAGAGGGAAAGCTGAAGACCAGAACCAGAATTGGAGAGGAGAGGCAGGGAATTGGCATTTTCTGTGATATGACACGCTATGACACGGACAGGAAGGTGTATCTGCCGCTGGAAAATAAAATGCTGGAGACGCTGCTGGCGCTGGGCTTTTTCTTTGCCGGAAAGGAGATTCCTTTTTCGGTTTATTATGGGCAGACAGTTACGATGCGGGAGCAGGTGAAAGGTATCCGGGATTTTGATGCTTTTTATCAGGCGATTTCAGGGGTGAGTTTCGGGGAAAAGGAGGATATTCATGCTCTTCTGGAGGAGGTAGTGTCAGGGGGAGAGCTATGGTCCTGCAGGGCTGTTTTTTTCATTCTGCACAGGCTGGATGACAGAATCATGGAAGCGGCAGAGAGGTTAAACGGAGTGGGGATGGTGACGGTGATTTATGTAGTTGCCGACGAGAATCAGGAAGCGTATCTCAGACAGAGCAATGAGAGAAGGCAGATTGTGGTGATTCCCATAGAAGCCGGTCTGGAAGGGGTATTGTGATGAAGGAAAAGTTGGGATTTGATGCCGGGAAGGTGTATCGGGTGGTAAATATCGGCCTGTTGATGTGCATGGGACTGATTGGCAGAGAACAGTTTCGCAGCGGCGAAAGGCCCGGAATCCGGATTCTGGCGGCGGTGTTGATTTTCGGGATATCTGCCGGACTGATTTTCATGAGGACGAGAGGGCGGATTCTGTGTCTGGGGGCAGTGGGAGTCTGCCTGGGTACGACAATGGCTTTCGCGGGGAGGACGGAAAGCCTTGTTTTTTTACGGTCCTTTTTTCCATGGCTTTGGGGAAACAGTGTGGAATTCGCAGAATGGGAGATGGGATATGAGTTGATGCTGGGGACGGGTATGGCGGTACTGTGTTTCCTGACAGAGCTTTTATTCGAGCGGTTTCCGGCACTGAAAATCAGCCTTTCCGGCCTGCTTTTAACAGGGCTGCTGTATTGCCTTTTTACCAGGAACAGAGTGATACGCCCGGCGGTGGTCTTTATTCTGGGGTACCTGCTGATGACATATGTGGAATGGACGCAGCGTCACTGGGAGAAGGTGTGCGGCAGGGGCAGGAAGGCGCATATGCTGTGGATCATGCCTTTTATCCTGTTGTATACAGTGCTGACACTGTGTATGCCGGCCCCTGAGAAACCTTATGAGTGGCCGCTGGTGCGGGCAGTTTATCATCAGATCAGAGAGAACTTTCGGGCATTCACGCAGAGTATCCGGTGGGGAAATGGAGAGGGCTTTGACATGGCGTTCAGCGGCTTTTCCGAAGATGGAGAAGTGGGAGGAAATCTGCAGGAAGCGTCCCGGGAAGTGATGACTGTTCAGATGGACCGTGGCCAGAATGCGAATCTGTACCTGACCGGGAAGGTCTATGACACTTTTGACGGCAGACAGTGGGAACAAAGATATCAGGGCGATCAGGACAGCGTGTTTCTGGACACTGCGGAGACTTTGTGCGCGGTGCGGAAATATAACGCCAGATATCGGGGCGATTACATGTATGAGATAAATGCAAGTATTAATTACCGATACTTTCATACGGGATTTGTCTTTGCACCTGTCAAGGCATGGAGAATAGAAGGCGGCAGGAGATTCGCCTATAGCTGCAATGACGGAACACTGCTTTTGAAGCGGGGAGGAGGTTACGGGACGGAATACAGGGTACAGTATTACCGGATGAACCTGGGCCAGGAGGAATTCTGGCGCTTTGTGGAGGAACAGTCTGCAGACATGGCCGTAATGAGATCCGGAGAAATGGATGAGGCGATTTCGAATGAATTGTGGACGAGAATCGGGCGGGAGGAGAAGGAACCGCCGGTTTCGCCGGAGGAGGTGGCCAGGTATCGGCAGGGAATAACGGAAAGATACCTGGGGGAAGTTGTTCTTTCCCGGGAGGCATCGGCATATGTGGCGGAAATTACCGGGGAGGCCGGGACGATGCTGGAGAAGCTGAAGGCAATCGAAAAGGAACTGTCGGGATGGATCTACACGAAGTCGCCGGGGCTTTTACCGGAAAGTGTGAAGGACCAGGAGTCGTTTCTGGATTATTTTCTGCTGGAAAGTCGTCAGGGGTACTGTACCTATTTTGCCACTGCTTTTGTATTGCTGGCCAGGGCTCACGGAATTCCGGCACGGTTTGTACAGGGATACTGTGTTCCTGCGCAGGGGACGGGGGAGATCAATGTATATTCGGATATGGCACATGCCTGGCCGGAAGTCTACATAGCGGGAGTGGGATGGATTCCCTTTGAGCCTACGCCGGGATACGGGGGTCTGCGTTATACTTCCTGGGGGCTGAATCAGCCGGATGAGGATGCTGCGGAAGCTGGAAACCAGCCGTATATTGAGATGCCGGAATTCGGGGCGCCGGCCATGGAAGAAATGCCGGAAATGCCTGAGATGGAAGATGTGACAGATGTGGAAGATACGGGAGAAACGGGGTATCTGCAGCGCATGCTGCGGGTGGCGCTGCCGGTGATTGTACTCCTGTGTGTCCTGTCGGTTCTGCTGGAAAATGCTCTGGGCAGATATCGTTATGGGCGGATGAGTCCGGAGGAGAAATTCCGGGAGGAAATCCGCCGGAATCTGCGGATTCTGTCTGCGCTGGGGCTGGAGAGAGGACAGTGGGAGACACTGCAGGAGATGAGAGAACGGGGGACCGGGCGTCGGGATTTGACGGTGGATCGGGCTATGAGGGAGGTGCTTCGGTTTATCGAAGACTATGAGGATGTGGTGTATGGCGCAAGACCTGTGACGGAGGATATGATCTGGGAAGCAGTTAAGAAGCGGCAGATTCTGGTGGAGCTGCTGAAACGGGAGAGAAGGTTGGCGTATTATTACTATAGAATGCGTATGGTTCTGATGAGATATCGATAGAGGAAGGGCCGCTTTGCAGCAGAGTCTGCAGGGCGGCTCATTTTTATGAAAAGGATAAAAGACAGGCGGGATGTAGAGATATAAAGAGTAGACCTGTCGGAGAAAACTGTAAGACTGAATGCATGGGTATAATAATCCAAAAATATTACGTGGCAAATCCAAGAATATTTCTGTTGCTTCGGCAGGGATATAGTATAATTAATTTCGTATACATGGCGCCAAGTGGCTGACTGAATCTTCGATTTGAACAGATAT